>Ga0078894_10001466_pt1 | contig 17516 bp, 15 predicted proteins | sample LauGreSu1BDMLBSD_2_FD_67506 | JGI IMG/M metagenome (GOLD analysis project Ga0078894, IMG submission 67506) | Freshwater lake microbial communities from Lake Michigan, USA - Su13.BD.MLB.SD (version 4) (version 4) | ecosystem: Environmental > Aquatic > Freshwater > Lake | place: Lake Michigan... | reverse complement strand
TTGAATAATGTTTCGACGGTTGGGTTCTTGGTATTGGTTGTCAATGAAATCTTCATCATCCTCCTCCGCAAGATTCCTTCTGTAAATCTCTGCGAAGTCTTCATTCACAAGAGGAGGAGGAGGTGGTTGCTGGTGCTGGTGCTGGTCGTCGTCGTCGTAATCTGCGAAATTATGCCATCTGTGGTTGTTGCCGGCGTTTAGATTCACGATGTAATTGCCGTCGTCGTCACCTCCTTCACCATCGTTCGTTGGAGTTGGTTCAACAAACACAAATCGCATCGGTGCGAAATCCGGCTGAAGGAAACAATTGTGGAGTAGATCAAGCGCTTCATCTTCATCGGCCAAGTAACTGAGCATTTGGTATTCGGTGGCTTGGAGGACAATCGCACGGTCGGATAGGTCAAACATCCGGGCCACAGTTTGATGAGTATGACTCCCTTCGCCAAACTCCATCTGAATTGCGTGGCCGTCGTGGAAATGGCGATGCGGTCCAAGGTAAATGAAGAAGATTGCGATATGGACGCCTGGACGGAAATTCTCCTGCATCAAAAGCGAAACGTCCATTTGTCCTGCGAACAGCAGTGTATAGGTTTCATCATTAGCCCAATTAATGGATGCTTGGGCATATTCACGGAGAATCGGGTTCAGGATTTCACGCCCGAATAGTTCGTTCCATCGAATCGGGTCGTTCATTTGAATCACCCGTAAATGGTGAATGCGATTTCCTGTATGGTAGTTCGGAGTGTTGTTGATTTCGGCCGCACGGCGAACCCGCATTTCTTGAACTTGGTCGCTTTGATTCCATTCGGTTGTGCGCCTGTCGTATTCGTTCATTCCATTTTGTTCATCATCATAGCGGTTGATTTGGGGTGCTACTGATGCTGTTGCTGCCATTGGTGATTTTACTGTGCTGCTATCTGGTAATAATAAAAAAGTGTTTCAATTTTATTTGCCATACACACACACACGCCTACACACGCCTACGCACGCACGCGTAGGCTTACTTACATTTTCTTGCGAATGATTATTCTTCCGCGCGACGACTGCTGATCCTTCTTTTCAGGCCAGCAAGGCCGACCAGTTCGGATGGAATCCAGTGTGTCTTGAACTGGGGTGTAGGTCATTTTTACCGATCTAGATACTCTCAAAATTTGATTACGATTTTTCGGATATAGCTGGTTGGTCGTGGGAATGTGATGGCGGTGTTTGGCGAGAAGGCCGCCGAACACTGGGTCGCGGCTTTGAATGTGATTCGCCGCACTGCTTACATCACACGCAAGGTAGTTTAGGCCTAATCTTGGAACCATTTCGGTTGTCACCATCCGAGGTTCAATTGCCGCAAATGTGAGTAGTGCCGACGACAATCCGTCATTACACAAACGCAACTGCGACGACCTTGATGCCCTCAACAGACCGGCGAAACTGAAATTGGAATTGTCAAAGATATGGGCGATGCGATACTGGCAGAGACGAGCAAAGCGACATTGGATTTTGAAGATTTGGCGACACGCGATGATTCCTTCGGCGTATTCATTATCGGACGAAAGCGTGGAGCAACTGCTCAATATTGATGCTGCCGTTATACGATCTTGGGAAAGCGAACGCCATTTCATTGTTTGAAAATTGAGTTCCAAGAATTTGGCGAACATTTTGACGAACTCGGGGTCAGTGCGGAGTGTTTTGAGAGATACAAACCCGCGCTCATACTGTTCCACACACGATTCAAGCCGGTCAATGTTGGCATCGTAGATAACCTGAAATGCTTCTTCGTTTTCTTGGATTTTCGCGGGCGTCACATCGGCCAACGTGAGTGTTTTACAGTATGTTCTTGTGTTTTCGCCACTTCCTACAATGTATATCTCGGATGCGAGAATGGTGGGCAAGTTTCGGTAATACCGGTTGCCGACGAGATATTCGCACGCGAGTGCGGATGAAATGAAGGATGCGATGATGTCGGCGTGTTCCAATGCGACGCGATGCTCATGCGGTTTGGCGCGGAACACACCGGCGAGTTTCTTCACGACAAGGTGGGCGAGGGCGGAGTGCGCAATGACGACCCCTTTTTGACGCACGGTGAGTTCGGTGAAGGGGGTGATGTCGCTAAGGGTATGGACACGGACGCGCGCACGAGAATTGGAGGAGTGTGAGGTGGCAGCAGACGCACGCAATGAAGATGTCTGTAAATCTGTTAGAGAAGAGAACTGGCGGGGCTGGCGAGACGCGGCGACGATTGCGTAATGGCGCGGAAGAGCGGTCTCAAAGTGCTTGAAATTCAAGCGGGCGTCGGTTTTGGTAGGGCAATGTTGGCCTTCCAAGGCGTAGTATTGTGCGATAATATCGCGGGGATCGGCGGTGGAAGACCCTCCTCCTGCTGCTGCTGGCAAGTATTTCCATTGTTGGGTAATACTGATACCGTCAATGTTTTCGGAGACGCTGATGTAGTCCGTCATTTGCTCACGGAGGGTCTGGGACTGGGTCTGGTGGCTGTTTGATGTCATCGTATAGAATATCGGCTTGAACGATATATAGATGAAATCAAAAAAAGCATTTCAATTTTTTCTGGTTGAAAAAATGAGCGTAACGCAGTGGAGCGGAGCATCAATTTTTTCGGGAGAAAAAATCATGTGTAACGCAGTGGAGCGGAGCATCAATTTTTCCGAATAGAACGCCGCATTTTGCGTTTCTTCTTCATTGTAACTACCCGACGGTTACGATACAAACGACGCGCTTTTGATTTACGGCCTCCAGTGTTTGGGAGTGGCACTAAGGCTTGAGAATCAGGTGAAGCGGCGTCATCGCCGAAGTCGACCTTGTCAAATTGATGAGGTTGTGGTAATCTTAAATTTCGTCGAGATACATCATCATCATCATCATCATCATCATGTTCTTCGTCATGTTCTTCGTCATGTTCTTCTTGAGGTAAGCCGGCTCTGTTACGTATTTGACTCATCATCTTTTTACCAACTCTCATGAACAACCTCGGATAATACAACATAGCCGGCCATGCCAAGAATCCGGCATATTGTAAATAAAGCCAAATTTGGTTGTTATGCGTATTAATCTCCTCAAACTTCAATGACAATACTGTCTTCATTCGATCTATTTCTTGTAATGTCAACAATTTAACTGTATTCGATACACAGTTTCCTGTATCCTTAAACGACATAACTGATGTTACGGCACTGACTATTCTATTTACAATATTCATAAATTCACCCGATTGAATCATCGCATTTCCTTCCACAAACACATCTGACCCAATACAGATTTTATTTGCTTTTTCACTAATAGCGGACATACTCGACGCCAAATATTTTCCCATCATGTCTTTATACGTCGTTGTGTAATAATTGTTTATTAGATCATAATCATTTGTAAATGTTTTCCAAATATATACCGCAAATCCGTCGCCAATACCATGATCTAATTCTTGAACAAAGCTTGGTATTTCAAATACAGTTCCAGTTTGGGTCATTGTAGAGACGAGATGATTAAATTTGACATACGCAATATACCCGCAAAAGATTGAGCCAAATAATGAAATCAATATAATACATTGAACGAACCATGAATTCAACATTTCTTTCATTTGACTTCTCCTACGCGAACTGCCAGTGCGCTTCGATCGAACGATACTCCTATTCCCTTGCCGATGAGAACGCACACCACCGGTAATTAGTTTCTCGTTTTCATTAAAATTGTATAATTTATTACACATATCTATTACAAATTTTTTGAAACCTTCCTTATCAAATGTCTTTTCATTCAAAACCGCCATAGTTGCCAAATGCTCTGCTATGAAATCTAAATGATTATTCACGTATGTATTCATTTCTGGAGGCATTGTTCGCACCTCGGTTTTATAAATATCGCACAATACGCCGAGAATCATCATAAATGACTCTTCTACCGGTCGTTTCTCTGAATCTATTTCTGGTATTTCCTCTCCATTATCTTCAAATATTGTAGCACCTCCTTTGTAGTTAGGCATTATTAGTATATATTTTATATAATATATAGATTATAATATCTTTGTTCTATGCCCTCTCCATCGCATCTTCCACCACCTCACCCCTCTTCTTGATACACTGGTCATCCACACTAAATGTCGGCACTTTCACCTCTTGCGGAACAATCGAAATCACACACTTCGCCTTCTTCCCGTATAATGGCTCCGTGCATCCTTTTTGATGCTCGCCGTTCTTCGCGCCCTTCTTCCCCCGATAAAACTCCTTGAAGTTAAACACCTTCGGCGCATCCTGCGTACATCGCGACCGGAAATGCTCATATCTCTCGCGCACATCGCAGTATGTCAGTCCCGACTTCTTCCCCAGCAGCTTATTCACCGTTTCATGGAGGTCATAAACAAAACGCGAAAATGTATCGCGACTTTCCATATGGCACATTTTCAGTGGCCGTGTTGCTAAATTATTCGTCAAATTCATTCGACAATATTTACAAGGAAGAACATTCCTTAAATTCAATATAAAGTCCATATATTGCTGTTTCTGTTCGGGGGTCGGTGTGACCGGATAATTAAAACTCATCGTGTGAAGGAAATGCCACATACTCGGCCCCCATACCGTCGTAAGCATTCCATCTCCGCTATGAAAATCCTTCTTGGTAAATGCTCTCACTTTTTTCGTCCGTTGATGCGTTCGTGGTGCCGCCCCCGCCCCCGCCGGTATAAGCGACGCATCAATTTCTTTGCCTTCGAGGCGTTTTCGCATGCTCTTACCTCCGCTCAGTATTTTCGCCCGATCCGACACTGACGACGACGACGACAGACGTTTTCGTCTGCGTGATTTACTCATAATTAAACGTGTGGTATTATATTATAAAAATATTATAATTATCTCGTCATGGAGAATCCATTCCCTTCACAACGCAAGTGGTTTATTACATTCGGAGGTCCAACAAACGAATATCATAACGCAGTCAAACGTATATGTTCGGAGGTTGGTGCTATAGATGTATTCGACCACATTATCGGTTACACAGAATAAAACTGGCAAACATCGGGGGCGAATTATCCGATTTGGGCGATTAAAATGAGATACTAATCGAACGATAAATATAATCGACATTATATATAACATTTCATCATTCTATCATTCAATTATGTCCATCCTCGAAGATCCTACTAATTACATCGTCCAATACAGTGAAAAAACGAAATATTCCTGCGTGCTTTTAGGTATATCGTTGTTCCTTATTATTTTATTTTTCATTAGTCCTTTGGCAGTATCATCTGGTTCATTCACATCATGGTTCATGAAACTTATCGTTATTGGGTTATTGGTAGCGACTTCCACCATATTATTCAACGCCATCCGTCCAATTATCGATACAAAGGGTATTATCGAAACAGATTTATTCCCCGAACTTAAATATAATTTCTTCATCACCGCCGGTTTTATTATGATTATCGCGGTTTTAGGTATAGTTGTTTTACGGTTCTAATTCCTATATTCGAATGGTTGTGAATAACGTAACGCCGATGCTGCCGCCGCCGCCGGCGCTCCACATCCGACAACACCCATTATTTCTTGAAAATACAATCGGTCATTGGAATATTCATCTCGGCGGATATTTAGTAAAGCACCGGTCTTTTTATCGCGAAAAATCATTCGTCTCACGTCGTTATATGACATACATGAATTCATTTCATATTGTTTTTACGTATGCTGGTCGGTCGGTCGTTCGGTCGGTCGGTCGTTCGGTCGGTCGGTCGTTCGTTTATTGTCTATATTAAACATCGATGTATTATAATATAGCCATACAATAGTAAAAATATAATGGTAGAAACATCATCATCAGCATCATCGGCCGTGTCGTCTATTGGTTCGGCGCTTTCAGCCAACTCTAAAAATATTATCATCGCGCTTGTTATTATGGCCGTAATCGGCGGCATCCTTTATTATATCATCAAGAATGATATGATTCCGGGTTTGAACAAGTTCTTTAGCAACGCACAAGGTGTCACTCCCGCACCCGATGGTATTGGAGCTACCGACGATAAAGTCGCGCAGCTCTTTCTCTTTAAAGTGGATTGGTGTCCTCACTGCAAGAAGGCAAAGCCGGTATTTGACGAAGTTGAGAAGGAACTGAATGGGCGTCCCATCAACGGATATACCGTGACATTTAAGACCGTCGATTGTGAAGCAGAACCTGATATGGCAGATAAATTCAAAATCGACGGCTACCCCACAGTCAAGCTCGTGAAGGATGGACAGGTCATCGAATACGACGCAAAACCTGAGAAAGATAAGATTATGGAATTTCTCAACACTGTATTACAGTCATAATAATGACAACGACAACAGCCACAACGACACGTATCATAGCGCTACGCTACTAGACCATCGTCATGTCGTCATTATTATGAATTTTAAACGACGTATTCTCATCAGTATTGCTATTATCTGGCTCGACAACGGATGTGACTGGGGCGGTATCCGTAAGCGGTAGAGAAATGACATCTTTTGCGGGGTTGGCTTCGGGTTGTATATGCTGCTGCGAGTCTCTAAAATTCCGACGATACGAGAGAAATACATTGGCAAATGTATCCCCTCGCAATACTAACTCTCGACGATAATTCTCATCTTTTACCCAATTTATCCAATCTTGTGATGCGAACACTTTAGATACACAAACCACCTCATTCGGTATTGGTTTTGTCGGGCGGTTTTCAAATAAGTTGGACTTTATTTGATTAAAAAATGTACTTACAAACTGTAATACCGACGACTTTTCAGATAAATTCGCCGGCTTTTTTTCCCAAAGCATTTTGATACCAAGTATTTCGTCGATATTACATTTTTGGTCACAGAAACACTCATTAACTGGATAATCATTGATGATGCCGCCGTCGATGTAACAACATCCATCACGATATATTGGAGTAAATCCAAACGGATAGCAACAACTCATGTAACACGCTTCTACCAATGATTGTGTCGGATGCGTTTTATAACTAAAATCAACCGATTGGAATTTATTCATTTCCGTAACGATAAAATGAACTTCTATACCGGTTTTATCGTAAAACTCTTGAAATGTGACATTCGTGGGTATGTCTTTACCCTGTAACGCGGGTCGAAGCGCGTCGGTGAATTCTTTTATTCCGTATAATCCGTGATTATTGTATAGCCGAAATACATAATCCAGTTTATTTTTGGCATCTGAAAGGGCGGATGCCGCCGATGACGACGATGATGACGAGTCGCTTGTGTCGCTAGAATTTATCGCTCCTGAATTGCCAGCGAATATTTTATCCCAAGGACGTTTAATAAGATAGTCGTCCATCACTTGCCAGTCATATTGTAGCGCAATAATAACCGCAATATATGAACCAACCGAAGAGCCGTATATTGATTTAATATTTTTGAAATCCCATACTCCCTTGAGGTTTAATGTACGAAGAATACTGTACATCATGTGTCCGGCGGGACCACCGGAAGATATAACAAGGTGTTTTATCATAGGGTCGGCCATTTGCGTGTTATAGAGATACTAATTTAATGGGTTTATATTACTATGTATGCGATTAGATTCGATTCGATTCCATTCCATTCCATTCCGCGTTAGTCTAAACCCATTATTTTCTGATATGAATACATACATACGCTACCATGGACGACTTATTCAAATTTTCCGGTGATAATGTCGAAAACGTAGAAAAAATCAATTTAGATGAGTTATACGAAAAAAAACAGGAACAGGACAAAAACAAACTATTCACGTATAACAAAATACTAACGCGGATTCACGAAAAAATCAAACTGACATCACGTCAAAAATGTAATCAGCAGTTCTGTTGGTTCGTCGTTCCTGAAATCATTCTCGGTGTTGCGAATTATGACCACGCAGGTTGTATTGCGTATATAGTGGATAAATTACAGGAAAACAATTTTATTGTGCGCTATACTCATCCGAATCTTCTTTTGATTTCGTGGCTTCATTATGTTCCGAATTATGTCCGCACTGAATATAAAAAAAAGACAGGAACAGCGATAGACGAGTTTGGGCGTCCGATATTATATGACGAAGAAGGTAAGGTCATAAAATATGATGATAAAAAGGGTTCATATGGAGGTGCAAATACGGCCGTCGGCATTCAGCACCGTTCGCCAGAAGATGCGAATACATTATTATATAACCAACGTAATGACGCTTCTGCTTCTGCTTCTAGTGGAGCTGTGGGAGCGCCTGATAAAAAGGAATATAAACCAACCGATTCTTACCGACCTACCGGAAATTTGGTATATAATCAAGAATATTTTCAAAAATTAGAAAACAAATTACAGTAATAATAATACTAATACTCAAGAAACCGTAAGTAATTGAGTATTTTGGTCAGGAATTGCGATTGATGACTTTGAAATACCGTATTTATCTATTTCATTTAATAAATTACGTTTGATTTCTTCATTAATATCGGTTGATTTCGCCTGTTCTATAATACTCCTCACCGCAAAAATATTAAGATTTCTTAATTTATTTGTCATTTCACTTTTTACACTATCATTATTCGTTGAACTAGCAAGCTTATATATTTCTTCGTATTTGTCACGATATCTTCTTGCTACTTCTCCATTTACATTACTAAGCTCAATATAGATTTCATCCGAAAATTCCTTTTCATCACGAAGTGTTCTTCGTTTAAGAGTGTCAAACTTTTTCTTATTTTCTGTAGGGTTTTCGACTTCTTTTTTTGCCAATTCTTTTGTATTAACTAACATATCTACCTCGATATTTTCTTGTAATTCTTGTAATATTTCGAACCCCTCCAAGAAATTTTTGTAACTATCTGCATACAAACGAACAATACGCGCTCGAGCCTCATTCGTAATAACTTGAAGTTCAGCATCTGTAAGGTTTGGGTTTATAAAAAAGTCATACTTCAAATTTAATCGAAAAAAATCACGTGAATATTGGTCGTCTTGTTCAAACCCAGTATAACGTTTAAAATCGGTTTCACCTTGGCGTTCCTCGATTTCATGTAATACATCTTCATTTTTCATCATAACATTAAACACACGGTCTAATAATTTTACGATGACTCTACGTTGCTTTGAGATGTTGAAGTTCATTTTTTGAATATGTTTTATATATCTTATAAATGTTGAGTTGTATCTCAAATCATTATTCACTTTAATCTCTAGGTCTTTGTTTTTTTCACACCATTTATTTATTGTTTCATTATCATTTATGTAACGAGATACATCAGCAAACGTTTTAATATCATCACTTGGCTCTTTTCCGCCAGTAACTATACGATATAGTTCATGAACATCGCGTTTATATATTTTATTCCGCATATCATCACTCATAGCAATAAATTGCGGGCTTTTGGGATTTACACTGGATGTTTGATGAAAAATATCAAAATACAATTCTTCCAACATGGCAAATAAAGATGGTTTGATCTTATTTTCAGTTATTGTAGATGCCGTTGTAGTTGCCGACATTGGCGTTATTTTTATATCATCCATGTCTTTTTTGATAGAACAAATACCTTTACCAGGCGAAATTGTCATATCTAATTCGTTATTCTTCAATAACTTCTCCATTTTCGCCTTAACGTCGTTTTGTCGTCGGGTAAAACCGGCCATATTATATGTGTAATATTTCTGTTTTTCTTTATTCATGCTCTCTCGCCCGTCAAGTAAGCCAAATGTAAGCATATCGTAAAAATTGTCTGGCGCGTTTTTCTGTATATACTCATAGTTGTATGGTCTCATTGTTGTCATGATTGCGTTGAACAAATTCCCGATCTGAACATAAAATCGAGCAATACCTACACACATTTGTTTTTTTCTAAATACGTTTTGTTCATCTAACTTACTCTCTTTAAGAATTTCAGGGTTTGTATTCACCAGAAGCGCGCGATCGACAGCATTAATCATCTCATACCGTTCAGAAAACAACTTATGTCGGCGGTCCATGTATGATATTAGCCGAAATGGAAGCCGGTTCAATACCTCACTTGTAATAATAATCAACTTTTCGCATTTTCCACTATCAGCAAGCGTCGAATTGAATTTCACCTCTTTTAAAATAATTCGTTGAGCATATAAATCTAATCGAAGCGCCATATTTCGTATATCATCATCCGATTTTGATGATTGCGATGAAATTTTATTGCCCATATTATTATTCTATTATTAGATAATAGTAAATGAATTGTCACGAGTAATAGCCATTTTACTTACACACTTATCAATAAAATTGATATAAAGATATAAATATATGTTCTATTTAAAGAGTAGATAAACACGCCACCGGACACATATATACTTTCGTAATAATGCTTTCAAATTTAAACTCGTGCCATGGTGTGTTTATTCCTACTGATTCTGCTGCGGGCACTGTGGCGGCTTCTCATGGCGGATGTGGTGGAGCATCCCGCAGTGGAAATACCAGTATCTCGACAAGTACGAGACATTATCGTTCATATTATCATAACAATCATTCTACACACAACGATACAAAACGAAACAAACGACCAATCATTACAAATGACACTATATGGGCAAAAATAGAAGAGGAATTCACACCTGAATTGGTGGAAGAGCAGCAAAAGCTATCCGAATATAATATACCCGAATCAGTTCATCAATCGCCAAAACAGACTTCGATGCGGCCACTCACTGCGGTAGATGCGGATGCGGATGCGGATGCGGGGGATGCGGATGCGGGGGAAAGCGCAGAACACTACATTCCCACAAAAAAGATGTCGGCATTATTCATTAAACCTGAAACCGACGTGGAATGCCTCTATCGTAAATCAGGTATTCGAGAGAAATGCGAAGTTTGCGCTAGCGACGTAGTTCTCACCGACGACGGATTTCTCACATGTAAAAATCCCGCGTGTAGTATTCTGTATAAAGACGAATCTCTCGACCAAAGCGCTGAATGGCGTTATTATGGCGCAGATGATAATCAAAACAGCGACCCAACACGATGCGGTATGCCGGTGAATCCGCTTCTCAAAGAATCTTCCTATGGATGTAAGGTGATGTGCGAGGGCGGGTCATACTCGCAAGATATGATGAAAATCCGCCGTTATACCGAGTGGCAGTCCATGCCCTACCGCGAGAAGGCTCAATACGATATGTTCCAGAAAATCACCATCTTCGCGCAAAATAAGGGGATTTCCAAGATGATCATCGATGAAGCCCTCCGTGTTCATAAGCGCATATCCGAACATAAAACATTCCGCAGTCTCAATCGTGACGGAGTTGTTGGCGCGTCCATTTACATCGCATGTAAAATACACAACTGCCCGCGCACACCGAAAGAAATCGCCACCATCTTCAACCTAGATAATACCAGCGCCACCAAAGGATGTAAAAATGCGGTGAGTATTATCAACGAACTTGAATCCAATTTAGACAACTCCGAGAAAACAAACTTCTGTAAGACAAAGCCAGAAGCATTCATCGAGAGATATTGTAGCCGCCTATCCATCAACGACGAACTCACAAAGGTATGCCAATTCATCGCGGTTATGATCGAAAAACAAAACCTGATTCCGGAAAATACTCCGCATAGTATCGCATCTGGTATTATCTATTTCGTCGCTTGTATGTGTAATCTGCCAATCACCAAAAAAGATGTTAATAGAATTAGCGACATGAGCGAAGTCACTATCAATAAGTGCTACAAGAAACTCTACGATATGCGCGACAAACTCATTCCAAAGATGATAATTGCGAAATATGCGCCGACGACCACGACGACCACTGCGTCAGTACCATAAAATTGAAAAGTAGTATCATTACACGCACCACCACCGACCGAAACGAAAAATAATACAAACTAATGGTCGTAGTAATATCATATTTTTCTTATATTATGATATTATACCCCTTATCATAATATTATTATATGGAATCAGAACTAACTGCGACTTCACCTTCGGAAGTGAAGACAGTTCCAAAATACGTGTTTATTGTGCCGTATCGCGATCGCGAACCACATCGTGTATTCTTCAGCACCTATATCTATAAAATCATGGAGGATATTCCTCGCGACGATTGGATGTTCTATTTCGTGCTTCAGAATGACAAACGCCCATTCAACCGCGGCGCTATGAAGAATATCGGGTTTTTAGCATTAAAGGATGCTTACCCCAACGATTACAAGAATATCATTTTTATTTTTAATGATATAGATACATTGCCTTATGATAAAAACGTTTTGAATTATCATACAGACTACGGCGTCATCAAACACTTCTACGGATTTTATTTCGCACTTGGCGGAATATTTTCGGTTCGTGGTGTTGATTTCGAGAGAATTAATGGGTTTCCCAATTATTGGGCATGGGGCGGAGAAGATAATCTAATCCATGAACGCGCTAAACAGTTTGGTATCGTCATTGACAGAAGTAACTTTTTTACGATTGGAAATATGAAAATTCTCCAGTTTGCCGACGGTTTTAAACGGTTGATTTGTCGCGATGAATTGGCGACATCAATCATGCCGAATAATTCAGACGGATTGTCGAAATTGACGAATGTAGTCCATGTAATTTATAACGACACTCACATGATTGATGTTACTTCATTTGATACGTATATTGATTATTCGCAACTTCACTTTGAAGAACAGTCACTTGATAAAGTGACTAAAATTCGTGTATCACCGTTGAGCGCAGTTCGTAATATAAAACAATTACAGAGCCAATATACAGTTGATATTAATAAACAAATTCAACCCATTCAACGTAACGCAGCAGGAATTCCACTACGTAAGATAGAAGCCCACAGTGGCGGTGTAAATACAATAAATACACCGATTCATCCGAACTTACCGTTTGGGATGAATCCGCAAACAAATCGCCGTAGTATGGGTCTATTTATGTCACAGGATAGGCAAATTGTAAGTGAGCAAGAGAGACAACGCGCGATTGCGGTTGCTTCGGCGGCGGCGGCGGGGGGGGCGGGAGGAGGGGGAAGCAGTCGGGTATATCATAATTTCAAAACGCCGGATGTAATGATACCATTACATAGACAAGATAAAGTAGTGGGAATACAAGGGCATAAACAATTTGGGATGCGGTCGATGTTTATGTAGGTTCCGCGTCGTTGCGTTCGTTTCGTTCTAATTTCACTCCCTACGGTCGTAAAATTATTACTCCACTCACTCCGCTCCGCTCCGGTCCGGTGAGGGGTTTCCGCAGGGGATTCCGCAGGGGGTTCCGCAGGGGGTTCCGCCCCCCAACGGCGGAGCTACGCTCTATTTTTACCTACGGTGTAAAAACCCGAGGTCGGCAGCCGTAAGACTTGACCGGCGAAGCGCAAAGAGTGAATATAGACGGCGGATGTGTGTGGGATGGTGTTGTGGATGGATGTGGTTTGTGGATGGATGTGGTTTGTGGATGGATGTGGATGGATGTGGATAGAACTCCGCCGTCTATATTCACTCTTTGCGCTTCGCCGGTCAAGTCTTACGGCTGCCGACCTCGGTTTTTTACACCGTAGGTAAAAATAGAGCGTAGCTCCGCCGTTGGGGGGCGGAACCCCCCCTAGAACTCCGCCGTCTATATTCACTCTTTGCGCTTCGCCGGTCAAGTCTTACGGCTGCCGACCTCGGGTTTTACACCGTAGGTCAAACTCGAGCGTAGCTCCGCCGTTGGGGGGCGGACCCCCCCCTTAGAACTCAGCGTTAAATTCAAAAACATCATCCGCCACCTTCTTCTCCGCCAACGCATACTCCCCCACGCGGCGCTCAAAAAAGTTCGTCTTTCCCGCCAAACTAATCATCTCCATAAAATCAAACGGATTCGTAGCATTATAGATTTTGTCATACCCCAGCTGAACGACTAAACGGTCGGCCACAAACTCAATATACTGGCACATTAATTTCGCATTCATTCCGATTAACCGACATGGCAACGCCTCACAGATAAACTCCTTCTCGATTTCCACCGCATCGCGCACAATTTCATAAACACGATGACGTTGAATCTTCTTCACCATCTTCGTGTAAAGTAAAACAGCAAACTCCGTATGAAGCGCCTCATCACGAGATATTAGCTCGTTACTGAATGTCAAACCGGGCATCAATCCGCGCTTCTTCATCCAGTAAATCGAGCAGAATGCGCCAGAGAAGAAAATCCCCTCGACGCACGCAAACGCCACCAGACGCGTCTGGAATGTGCTCCGCTTATCGCCAATCCATTTCAGCGCCCAATCCGCCTTCTTCTTGATACACGGAAACGTCTGTATAGCGTTGAATAAACGGTCTTTTTCCGCGCTGTCTTTAATATAGGCATCGATGAGCATACTATACATCTGCGAATGAATATTCTCCATCGCAATCTGAAATCCATAAAACGCGCGCGCTTCGGCCAACTGAACCTCCGTCATGAAACGCTGTGCTATATTCTCCATCACAATCCCATCACTCGCTGCGAAAAATGCGAGAATCATCGATATGAAATATCTCTCGTCGTTTTGAAGTGAATTCCAGTGCGCAACATCCTTCGTAAGATCAACTTCTTCAGCACGCCAGAAACAATCCACCTGCTTTTTATACATATTCCAAATGGCGGCGTCCTTAATCGGAAATAACACAAACCTATTTTGGTCTTCTTCTAGAAGCGGCTCGATCGGCTGCTGCGACTTTACGGCGGGAGATGTAGCTGTTCCAACAACAATTTCATTACTAATGGCTGACATTCGAATTGTTACGATAAATAGTGCGAATAATGATGATTATAGCTGGTAAATGTAATATCAATAACGATTTAATAGCTTTTCCTAAAGAAGGGATGGTCGGTGGATATTATAGATGGATATAAAAGATTGTTTTGTGGGGAGGGGGTGGAGCAACTCTCTGAATAACAGTATAAATCTAAAATTATATCCTGTATTATCGTGTATTACATGGTTAAAAATTTGGATATCGCGGTGATTAACTTGGACCGCCGACCTGACCGCATGGCGTATCTTTATAATCATATACCTATTCCATTTCGTCGGGCATCGGCGGTGGATGGTCAAAATCTCTCGAACTATTACTTTGAATTCTCTGAATTATTGGATACGATTCGCGGACAACAGCGCGTATTGGGCGAGGTCGGGTGTTCTTTGAGTCACTATTCTTTATGGAAGTCACATGCGGAGAACCCGAATATCGACGATTTTTTGCTTGTTTTTGAGGACGACGTAATGCCTACTGAACAATCTCTCGAGAGAATCACATCGACGATAGACGATATTCGAAAGGGGGGTCGCGACGGCAGCGACAGACTTGAATTCGATGTCATGTATGTCGGCGGGCAATGGACGCCTCATTATGACATTGACGGAGAGAATAGTCCTTATTTCTCATTTCAAAAAACAACGAGAGAATCACTCAATCAATACTATCGCGAATCTCTCGGAGGAGGGATTTACAAACGCCGAAATCACTCGCCGGCGGTCATTCAAGGGAATAGAAATGTCTGGTTTTCGCCTTTATTTCGCACCGCGGGTGCTTACCTTGTCAGCCAACGCGGTGCGAAACGATTATTGGACGCCGTAGAAACCGATACAGCATTATTTATGAAAACGCCGCTCGATATGTGGCTACTTGAAATGGATTTTCGCGGTTATATTCATACCTACGACCGACTGCCGCATCCATTTTATCAGGCCGGTTTCGAAATGGTTCGAGAGCCTAGCCACGCGCTTAACGATATTCATAGAACAAACTTTCAAACAGTGATTTTACCGCCGCGGGCGACGGTCTCGGTCTCAGACACACACACACTGAGTGATTAGACGACCTTCATCGAAAATGTGCTCCAGTCAAACCCAGATTCCCATTTTACACGACCATCTATCTCACTATATCCTTCTTTTTGAACGATATATTGTTCATTCGCAAGCCAGCACTGATACTTTGGTTGAATATACTCGGTGTATAGGAAGTCGATATTTTGACGCTCCAATTCTATGAGGTTAGGATACGAATCCACAAAATCCAGAATATGCTGATACATGTGCTGTTTTACAATATACGCATGATTACACCATATCGTTCCTTTGACCCATTTTTGTGACGCATCGATTCCATCATACTTTGTCAAAATACCGCCCAAGTATAAAATATCCCAGTCATCGGATGGAAAAGGAATCGTCGCGAGTTCGGGAATATTCTCTCGGATTAGAACATCATCCTCTAAAATAAGGACCGACGAGAGATTTTTATTTTGAGCGTATCGAATCGCGTTAATATGCGATCGAAAACAACCCACTTTTGTATCTTCCGTGTTTATCTTATTCAGAAGAATAGAATGATTTATTCCATGCGACGTTAAATGCTCGCTCGCATATTTGGTTCGTTCGGGGCGTTCTTCGAGGCAAATCACGACAACCTCTTCCGCGAATGGGGCGCGGTGTAAAAAGGCCGCCACTCCAGTAGATGCCGCCGCCGCAGCCCCCGCCGCTCCTTTCGGCGCAGTCATATACGGTGAAGACGGCGGTGTTTGTATCGCCATCGGCGTAAAATTCATACTAGACGAAATCGATGAAATTGACCGGTCGCTTAGTTGTGGAGAATTACCGCTGCCGCTGCCGCTGCTACTGCCACTGCCACTTCCACTGCCACTGCCACTCCCGCTGCCACTGCCGCCACAGTATTTAAAATACATTGTATTCGTTGCGTCAGTGCTTGATTTGCGCAGTATTGAGAGATACGGATTCGTGACTTCTTTATAATGATGTCGGATCATCAAACCTCGGACTTTTTCACATATTTTACTAGAACTCGCTTCAACACTGAAAAATCCAATGGAAAATACACGGTTTAATACAATCATATTAACACCTTCTTCCTTTCCAATATCACCATCATGCGTAGAACTAAGAGCCGATAACTGGTTCTCTTCAAAGAATGTCGAGAGAACTTCGTATTCACAACCCTGACAATCTATCGCGCAATAATCGATATATTCCGGCGACGAATGTTGGCAACACAAATCATACAACGTAATCGTATCTACTTTATACGATTTGAACCCGTTGCGTGACCATTCTTGTCCTTCCTTGACACTTTCAAGCGCGCTTTTTAGACCACTCATATATCTAACACTGGATTCATAAAAAATCGCGCCGCCATTTGGAACCGATGTTGTAACGTTTGATACAGCAGCTATCACCGGATTCGCGCGCTTGGCTCGAAGTTCGGTTTCATAGATTTTAGCGGGTTCGACAGCAACACCGCGCCATTCGCGATATCTCTCGAAAAAGTAACACGCCGAATCATTTTCGCCATCACCCGCGCCGATTTCGATGAAATATCCCGTATTCTTACCCTTTGTAATATACTTATCTATGAACTGGTCATTACGCCGACTGTGATAATATTCTGGGTAGATTGTCAGGTCATCTTCATCGACGGCGGCGACGGCGGCGGCACTCGACCTAGCCTTGTCAAGTTCGATTTTCTGCTTCTGAAGAAACTCGTTCTTACGCATAATATCACCTAATATCGTCTCCCATAAATGCGTTCCATAC
>Ga0078894_10001465_pt1 | contig 17517 bp, 1 predicted proteins | sample LauGreSu1BDMLBSD_2_FD_67506 | JGI IMG/M metagenome (GOLD analysis project Ga0078894, IMG submission 67506) | Freshwater lake microbial communities from Lake Michigan, USA - Su13.BD.MLB.SD (version 4) (version 4) | ecosystem: Environmental > Aquatic > Freshwater > Lake | place: Lake Michigan, USA... | reverse complement strand
CGGACCTACCGGACCTACCGGACCCACCGGACCCACCGGACCCACTGGACCCACTGGACCTACCGGCGCAACGGGCCCCACTGGACCCACCGGACCTACCGGCCCCACAGGCGCCACCGGCCCCACTGGACCTACCGGACCCACCGGACCTACCGGACCCACCGGACCTACCGGACCCACCGGACCTACCGGACCCACCGGACCCACCGGACCCACCGGACCTACCGGACCTACCGGACCTACAGGCATGGACGGCGACCGGTATAATACAAAAACAACCACAGCCACAGCCATTAGCCCCCCCGCACCCGCATTAGGTGGTAGTGTTTCATTTACGGTGGACGCGACCCTTGCGTATATTACCGGCAACTCCGTGATTGTTGTGGATTCAGTGACCCCAGCGAACAGGTTTGAGGGATATGTGTCGACTTACAATAAACAAAGCGGCGCCATCACCATTAACAATATCAAAAACATAGAGGGCACATTTGGAACCAGCGTTGTCTATAATGTGAATTTGGACGGTATTGACGGCCCTACCGGCGCCACCGGACCTACCGGACCTACCGGACCCACTGGTATGGACGGTGACCGGTATAATACAAAAACAACCACAGCCATAGCCATTAGTCCCCCCGCACCCGCATTAGGTGGTAGTGTTTCATTCACGGTAGACACTACCCTGGCATATATTACCGGCAACTCGGTGATTGTGGTGGATTCAGTGACCCCCGCGAACCGGTTTGAGGGATATATTTCCACTTATAATAAAGGAACCGGTGCCGTGACCATCAATAATATCAAGAACCTAGAGGGCACATTTGGAACCACCGTTGTCTATAATGTGAATTTGGATGGCATTGATGGCCCCACCGGCGCCACCGGCCCTACCGGCCCTACTGGACCCACTGGACCCACAGGACCTACTGGACCCACAGGCCCTACTGGACCCACCGGCGCAACAGGCCCCACAGGACCCACAGGCCCTACTGGACCTACTGGACCCACCGGCGCAACAGGCCCCACAGGACCCACCGGTCCCACCGGCCCCACAGGACCTACTGGACCCACAGGCCCCACCGGACCCACAGGTGAAACAGGACCTACCGGCCCTACTGGCGCAACAGGACCAACAGGCGCCACCGGACCCACCGGACCTACCGGACCTACCGGACCCACAGGACCTACCGGCCCCACAGGCCCCACAGGACCAACCGGACCTACCGGCCCCACAGGCCCCACAGGACCCACAGGACCTACCGGACCTACCGGACCCACTGGACCCACTGGACCCACAGGTGAAACCGGACCTACCGGACCTACCGGACCCACCGGACCCACCGGACCCACCGGACCCACAGGTGAAACCGGACCTACCGGACCTACTGGCGCAACAGGACCAACAGGCGCCACCGGACCCACTGGACCCACTGGACCTACCGGACCTACAGGACCCACTGGACCCACCGGAGAAACGGGACCTACCGGCCCTACTGGCGCCACCGGACCCACAGGCGCAACCGGACCCACAGGACCTACAGGCGGCACCGGACCTACTGGACCCACCGGACCAACGGGCCCCACTGGTGAAACAGGACCCACGGGCCCTACTGGCGCTACCGGACCTACAGGCGCCACCGGACCGACCGGACCTACAGGCGGCACTGGACCTACCGGACCCACTGGACCCACTGGACCCACCGGAGAAACAGGACCCACAGGACCTACCGGACCTACAGGACCTACTGGTGAAACGGGACCTACCGGACCTACAGGCGCCACCGGACCCACAGGCGCCACCGGACCTACAGGACCTACAGGCCCCACTGGACCTACCGGACCCACTGGCAGCACAGGACCCACAGGCCCTCAAGGTGAAACGGGACCGACTGGCCCCACAGGAGCCACCGGACCCACTGGAGCCACCGGACCCACAGGACCTACCGGCCCTACCGGACCCACAGGCGCCACAGGACCCACAGGCCCTCAAGGCGAAACGGGGCCCACGGGCACCACAGGCGCCACAGGACCTACAGGACCACAGGGATATACTGGACCGATGGGTCCAACCGGCACAACTGGCCCCCAAGGTATCCAAGGCAGTGGTGGATTGGTGTTATTTTTGAACCGCCAAAACGGTGGCGGGGCTACACTGAATGAGTTATCACTCACTCCAAATGCGGCGGCGCAGAACAGTTTTTTCATAAATATTAATGGCGTTGTAGCTATTCCAGCAAATATGGCCGGTCTTATTTCCGATTTCACGAGTCAACCATTTTTAACATCAGGGATGTGGGACCTCAACTTTTTCGCGGAAGCGCGAGATGCGAACGATGTCGGGCATTTGGTCGTATATTATTCCGCGTATATCATTGACGCAGGTGCGCTTCTTCATCCCCAGGTTCCAGGAACAACTATTGTGGATACCGTAAATGCCGCAACCATACCGCCGGTTAATTTGCCTTCAAATGTCATTAAAGTCGGCGGGGTGTCAACAAACGCAATCATTAATTTAAATGCGACCATTACTGAATACACAGCGAGTCTATATGTTCCTTATACGAATATCGGTATATATGTCCAACCCTATTTACAAATCCAAATGTATGTGTTCAATAACAATGTGGGAACTACACATCAAGGTTATATTTATTTTCAAAGTCCGGCCACATACACACACCTCCATACATCACTCGGTCTAGTTGGACCGGTAGGCCCTCAAGGCGCGACAGGCCCTACCGGTCCCACTGGAACAACCGGGCCCACCGGTCCCACTGGCCCTACTGGCCCCAAAGGCGAAACAGGCACGACCGGACCCACCGGTTCCACCGGACCCACGGGCGCCACAGGACCAACCGGGCCTACCGGACCCACGGGAGCTATAGGACCTACCGGGCCTACCGGACCCACGGGAGCTACAGGACCTACCGGGCCACAAGGCGAAACAGGTCCTACCGGACCCACTGGCGCAACAGGCCCTACCGGGCCACAAGGCGAAACAGGTCCTACCGGACCCACCGGACCTACAGGCCCCACCGGACCTACCGGACCCACTGGCGCAACAGGCCCCACCGGACCTACAGGCCCCACCGGACCTACAGGCCCCACCGGATCTACAGGCCCCACCGGACCCACAGGCGCCACCGGACCTACAGGCGCCACCGGACCTACCGGACCTACCGGTGAAACGGGACCTACTGGCGCCACCGGCCCCACCGGCCCTACTGGCCCTACAGGCGCCACCGGCCCTACTGGAAGCACCGGACCAACCGGACCCACAGGACCCACAGGCGAAACAGGGCCAACAGGCCCTACCGGACCCACTGGACCCACTGGACCCACCGGACCTACCGGACCTACAGGACCCACCGGCGCTACCGGACCCACCGGCGCTACCGGACCCACTGGCAGCACCGGCCCCACAGGCGCCACCGGCCCCACAGGCCCCACAGGCGCCACCGGACCCACAGGCGCCACCGGACCCACCGGACCCACAGGCCCCACCGGACCCACAGGCCCTACCGGACCCACCGGCGCCACAGGCGCCACAGGCCCCACCGGACCCCAAGGCATAGCCGGTGATAAATATAATACAAGCTCAACCACCAGCATGACAATATCGCCTTCATCCGGCCAGGACCTTTCATTTAATATCGGAACGGGTTATGCGTATATTTCCGGAAATAGTGTCATCGTGGTAGATTCTACCAATTTCAATAATCGATTTGAAGGAACAGTTCTGTCCTACAATACCAACACAGGCGTCATCACCATCACCGGAATAACGAATATCAACGGAACCTACAGCAGCGGTCCACAAATCTATAATGTAAATCTGGACGGTATTGATGGGCCAACAGGAGCACACGGCCCAACGGGCCCCCAAGGCCCCACCGGTTTATCCGGCAATATATTCAACACCGCAACCACCAGTGCCGTGATTATAACACCCGTCGCCAATAACGGGCTTTCTCTCACCGTATCATCTGGATTATCTTATATTCCGGGAAATTCGGTCATCGTGGTTTCATCCGTCGCACGCGAAAACTCATTTGAAGGAACTGTCAACGGCTACAGCACAAGCACAGGTGTGATTGATATTTCAAATATACAAAATGTAAATGGTGTATTCACTTCATCGGTTATTTACAATGTGAATTTGGATGGTATTGACGGACCCATCGGACCTACTGGTCTCGTCGGACCTATCGGACCCACTGGTCTCATCGGACCCATCGGGCCCACTGGAAGCGCCGGCCCAGCGGGTAGTAATGGTGAAATCGGCCCCACCGGCCAAAAAGGCCCAACCGGTGTTGGAAATTCATTATTTGTCGGAGTTACAGGTGCCAACGGCGGTGTGACCGGATATTATTCCATCACCAATTTATTATTCGACCAAGATGCGGGGTTTGACCTCGTCCAAGGACCAGCCGATACAGTGAAGGTGACCATGAATAGCACGTTTAAGTATTGGGAAGTAGACGGTCAACTGGCATTAACAGCGAATGGATTAGACACTGTGAATTTCAAGTCGGGGAATTATATTGCCATAACAGGGGCAGTTGATGTGTCTGGTAATAAATCTCTTACATTTGATTTTAGTGGAAATGGTGGGACAGGCCCCACTGGACCCATGGGCGCAACCGGACCCACTGGCCCCACGGGTGCCACAGGACCCACCGGACCCACTGGCGCAACCGGACCCACTGGACCCACTGGTGCCACAGGACCAACGGGTGCCACAGGACCTACCGGCGCAACAGGACCGACAGGACCGACAGGACCGACAGGACCTACTGGCGCAACAGGACCGACAGGACCGACAGGACCTACTGGCGCAACAGGACCTACTGGCGCAACAGGACCGACCGGACCGACAGGACCTACTGGCGCAACAGGACCCACCGGACCTACAGGACCAACGGGTGCCACCGGACCTACAGGACCAACGGGTGCCACCGGACCTACAGGACCCACCGGACCAACAGGCGCTACAGGACCTACCGGCCCAGCTGGTGAAACAGGCGCCACAGGACCCACAGGCAGCACCGGACCTACCGGACCTACTGGCAGCACAGGCCCCACAGGCCCCACAGGCCCCACCGGACCCACTGGACCCACCGGCCCCACCGGTGAACGCGGCCCATACTCCGGATATACCAAAATGTATACATTCAGCACCACGACCACTGCAGCCGACCCGGGAAGTGGATACGCACGTTTAAGTCGCGCGTGGAATGACCAAACCCCCGGAAGCGTATCGTTATATATTGACGTCAATGACGCCAATGGTCGCGAAAGCAGTGGTTGGTTCAATGGAATGACCACATTTGGATCTGCCAATTATTATGGTTCAGTGACTCTCCAAGCGTATTCCGACTCAAGTCGTCGATGGGTGGGCCGTCTCACGAATGTTGTAAATTCAACCGGGTATTATACACTGACACTGTCATTTATTGACTATGACAACATCGCATACAATAATGAAGTTATCCTTGTTTCATTTACACCAGCAGGACTGTTCGGTAATACCGGCCCCACGGGCGCCACAGGACCCACAGGACCAACAGGTCCCACTGGACCAACAGGCCCCACCGGACCTACCGGCGCCACAGGACCCACCGGCCCCACGGGTATTACGGGTAATGCTGGACCCGCGCAATTCACACTCGTCGCAGACACGGGTTATGAAGCCGCCTTTGAATTTCCTAGGTCAAACACCGTATTTAAATCAGGCGCGACCACAACATCCATAGACAAGTGTCTAACCGTAGAAGCATACCAGTTTGTGTATATCACATTCAAAGTGTCCCAAGTCAATGTATCGCGTATTGTAGGTCTCACAAATGACAATGGAACCACATCTTACTACCACTTTAATTTTGCCAACTCGGGCGCGAATCAGTTATTTATGTATGTGAATAATGTGAGTGTTTCGTCGGCGAATAACCCGAGTAGTTATACTGTAGATGACACATTTACGATTCTAGTTACCTCCATTCACGCTGGTTTCTATAAAAATGGTGTCCTTCTTTATTCCACACCGAATATTCTCTCCACGTTTCGCGGATACTTTGGAATGCTTGTCCAAAATGATGCCGTAACAAATATATCCTATGGTTATTTATCGATAGGAGCAACAGGACCCACCGGACCCACTGGCGGCACCGGGCCCACCGGACCCACAGGCCCCACAGGCGCAACAGGACCCACCGGACCCACAGGCGGCACCGGACCTACGGGGCCTACCGGACCCACCGGCGCAACAGGCCCCACCGGACCTACAGGCGGCACCGGACCCACAGGCCCCACAGGACCCACCGGACCCACTGGTGAAACAGGCCCCACCGGCGGCACTGGCCCGACTGGACCCACCGGACCCACTGGCCCCACTGGCGGCACCGGTCCCACTGGCCCTACCGGACCCACCGGACCAACGGGTCCCACCGGCCCCACTGGTGGCACCGGACCCACTGGACCTACTGGACCCACTGGCCCCACAGGCGAAACGGGACCCACAGGCCCCACAGGACCTACTGGACCCACCGGACCAACGGGCAGCACCGGACCCACTGGCCCCACAGGACCCACCGGACCCACCGGACCAATGGGCGAAACGGGACCCACCGGCCCCACGGGCCCTACCGGCGGCACCGGCCCCACAGGACCCATCGGCGCAGCAGCAACATCCGAGAATACATTCCGTTATACCCTTAATGCAGTAAATACAACGTCATCTAATCCAGGTGCAGGTAATTTCAAGTATAACCAATCTACGCAATCAAACGCAACTGAGATTTATATCAGCAATACAGATAGCGCAGGTGCAGGCTCAGTTATTTCACCGTTTTTCGCATCACTCGCATTATACGGACAAACCAATGACCTCGGAACGATTAAAATCCAAGACGTAGAAGATTATTCCCGTTTTATGTTATTTCGGCTGAACAGCGTGACTGTCCAAGACGCAGCTTCTACGGGATGGTATCTATTTACAGTGACCAATCTTATTTCGGATACGAATATGTCAAACGCCCACGCGTGTCACGTGAGTTTCGGTCTGGCTGGCGTAAAGGGTGCGACCGGACCTACCGGACCTACAGGCAGCACCGGCCCCACTGGATCTACTGGACCCACCGGCCCCACCGGCCCCACTGGACCTACGGGTCCCACTGGACCAACCGGACCTACCGGCGGCACAGGCCCTACCGGACCTACCGGACCCACCGGACCTACAGGCGCCACAGGCCCCACCGGACCAACGGGCGGCACCGGTCCTACTGGACCCACCGGACCAACGGGAGGCACAGGTCCTACCGGACCCACCGGACCTACTGGACCAACAGGCCCCACAGGATCAACCGGCGGCACTGGTCCTACTGGACCTACAGGCCCCACCGGACCAACGGGAGGCACAGGTCCTACCGGACCCACCGGACCTACCGGACCCACAGGACCTACTGGAGCCACCGGACCTACCGGCCCCACAGGACCTACTGGACCCACCGGCCCCACTGGCGCAGCAGCACCCGCATTATTTACACTGACCCCCGCATCAGGAAGCACGGCAAGTTTTACATTCCCGACCCGAAACTCAATTCAGAAAATATCCGCAACGGGTTCAAGTGAAAATGTAATCACGGATGAATCGTACTTCACTGGTTTTGTTACGTTCTCTCCGGCCACCACAGGCAACCTTCGCGTTATTGGTTTCACGGATATAACCGCATCTACTGCGCCCTATTACAATTTTCTATTCGCGTCAGGTAGCACAAATTACAGCACGGTCATAAATAATACGATAACAACTACCGGAACGTATGCGGCAAATGATATTTTTACATTAATTGTTACAGTTTCGTATGCGCGATTCTTCCGTAATGGCACCGAAATATATACGGATGTTACCCCCACTTCACAGCGGCAATTGCGCGGTTATTTCTCACTCGCAGCACAAAATGACCTGATACAAAATATCGCAGTGGGTTATATTGAGACAGGACCTACAGGCAGCACTGGACCTACTGGACCCACTGGCGCCACAGGACCACAAGGAACACCTGGAACTGCGGCGAATACCGGATCCACCGGACCTACCGGCACCACCGGACCTACCGGCCCCACCGGCGCCACCGGAACTACCGGACCCACCGGCTCCACCGGACCTACAGGCCCCACAGGCCCCACAGGCGCCACAGGACCTACAGGCCCCACGGGCCCCACTGGACCTACTGGACCCACCGGCCCCACCGGACCCACCGGACCCACAGGACCCACAGGACCCACCGGCAGCACCGGACCCACCGGACCCACCGGACCTCAAGGCGACACCGGAACAACCGGACCACAAGGAACACCGGGAACAGCGGCGAATACCGGTTCAACAGGCCCTCAAGGCAATACCGGTCCTACCGGACCCACGGGCGCCACCGGACCTACCGGCAGCACCGGACCCACTGGTTCACGAGGACACACCGGCGCCACAGGACCGCAAGGTCCCCAAGGTGTAACCGGTCTCAACGGTGCTTTCGCAGCCATCGGCGCAACTGGCCCCAACGGTTCAACCGGTTCAACCGGCGCAGCATCCCCGTGGGCGTTTGTCACCGCATCCACAAATATTTATTATGCCAACGGAACAGTCGGTATTGGTAACGCTACACCAGATATAAGTTATTCTCTCGACGTAAGCGGTGTCATCAAAACTCTTGGCATCAACAATGTCAGTGATTATCGTATCAAGGACAATATTACATCACTGTCCGCGACACCGAATATGCCTACGATAGATAGACTGCGACCAGTTACGTATTACAACAAGCTGCTGAATAAACACGAATACGGTTTCATTGCGCACGAAGTCCAAGAAATCTTCCCTGACCTCGTTGTCGGAAATAAAGACGACGAACATTATCAATCCATTCATTACACACCGATGTTTGCGCTTCTTGTCAACGAAGTCAAAGAGATGAAGCGAGAGATTGCAGAATTGCGAAAGAAATTATACGAAGACAAGGAACTATCCTAAGGCAATGAATTAGAATGAAGTGTATCACAAACGATACATTTCATTTCATTTACCAGTAGTCGGTATTACGCAGGTATGTATCCATATTCCTTTTCGGTGACGCTGCCGCCGCTGCCGCCGCCGCCGCCGCCGCCGCCTTCCCCGACAACCACACTCGAGAGAATAAAGTCTACATTCCCGCGCGCAGCCCTGCTGTCTGTCCCAATGGAATACGCAAACAACACCTCGCCACTACCAAATGAACCCACCGCGCCCCCCGCCACCGATGTCAACGACAACGCCACATTATTATGCGCCACTGTAAACGGCTCAACCGAATATTCGTTCCAATTCATATAAAAACAGTAATTCGTATTGTTACTCAACACGGCCAAGGCATTCGCGACAACGTATGTCCGCTTGGATTTATACCATCCCCCTGTATCGCCACTCCCCGTCGCCTTCGTATAGACCGTCAAAAAAGGCGTAGAAATCCGCGAAAATACGTGTAAGTTCAACCGGATATACCGCAAGTCACCTACAGTGCTTGTCGCCGAGTTCGGCAGGAGATACCAGTTGATTTTATTACGCACCGACGGCGACGGATTCACCCACGCATCCGAATTTGTATAATACCAACCCTGATACCCGTATCGTAGCAACGGTATCGGCACAGGCGGCGACCCGTCCGCAACCACTGCATTTGCAGTCGCGCTCCCGGCTGGGAGGTCTAGGACATTTGACGAATAAGGATAGGCGTTCGGAAAAAATACACTGTCAATTACCCCTGTGTTTCCGCTGGTGTCTGTTGCTCCACCAATACTCTCTTTCAGTATTAATTTGATGTTGTACGTTCGCGCAGGTATGGCACTGACATTGGTGACGATGTGTTGACCTGGCGCGGCCTCAACTGTCACGCGAATATTCATTGTGTCGTTTTCTATCAGAGGGACACTCAAAAGAGAACCCGCCGCGGCGGCGGCAACTAATTCTGAATCCTCTAACCTTGCCGGTGCATTTACGGCAATTTGGCGCATCAACTCTCGAGAGATATTCAATACGGAATCATTTTGATTGGTGGAATATTTGTTCATTGAACTATCTATATTCATTGTTATATCCGCAGACATTGTACTTACCGTGTCTAATACAGATTGAATCCCTATTCGCGAAATCTCGCCGTAGTATGTTATGTTCTCGAGAATATCCAATTCGTTATGAAATAGATCGACGCCATTTACGGTATTGAACAACTGAAGCGCAATATAACGGATAAAATCGTGCTTGACGAGAGATTTGTCAGCCGTATATCCGGCACCGCCGCCACTGCCACACTGACCCGCAGACTCTGCGCGATCCATCATTGCGTGAATCGGGTTTATTTTTAAGGCGGTAGGCCATAGCCGCCGAAATACATAATATCGGAGATTGGACGAAGAATCAAATATGGCACTGTTGAGAGACGGATCCGCGATAGCACCTGGCAATTGAAACTTGAATACCGCGCGCATATCACTCACCTTTACATAAAATATGGCGGTGGCATCATATGCTGCCGCACTCCTAGACGACGACGTCCGAACACCGTTTGGATCGCATATATCAGGGGTTGTATGTAATGCGTCAAGGCAAAACGATATTTCTTGAACCATATCACACGTTCTATAATAAATACTGCAGTTAGTATTTATTATTTGTAATTCAATATACGTAATTCAATATACGTAATTCAATATACGTAATTCTTACGGATAGGATGCTGGAACATCCGCCTCAAATCCATATTCTTTCTCATTTGTAGCTTCACCGACGACCATACTGGCTAACGTGAATTCAACCGTTCCGGTTGCCGCGCTGCTACTTGTCTCTAATCCGATATTCAAAATAACCTCATTGCTGTCAAATGAACCAGCGCCAACTGAACCAGTCATTCCCTCATTTGTGAATCCAATAACGGCCGGAGCACTAGTATACGAATTGAAGTTCACGTAAAATGAATATGCCGTTCCATTCACAAGTGCGTTATTATTTGACACCGGATATTTACGCCACGAACCGGACTGGGTATACACGACAATAAATGGTGTTGAAGTCTTATTGTAGATCTTCAGATTCGCGCGAATATACCGCAAATTTCCTACAGTTGAAGAAGCGCCGGAATTCGCGGGCAACAACCACTTCACGTGGTTACGCGATGACGAAGTGACCCACGCGCTAGAATTCGTGTAATACCAGCCGTCAAATCCGAATCGCGCAAAAGGAATAGGTGCTGGCGGCGAGTAGAGATTATACACAGCAGACGATGCGGAAGTGGGCACATATGTCGTCACTGATGACGAATAGGGGTAGCTATTTGGATACATCTCACTATCCGTGACTACCGTATTCATTCCACTCACATTATTCTTCAACACGAGCTTCACCATATAAGACCTCGATGGAATTTCTGTGACTCCAGTTAATACGTTCTGGCTTGGCGCAGATTGGAATGTCACCTTGAAATTAATCGTGTCATCCTCCAACAAGGGAATGCTTTGAGGCGTATTCGCATCAACAATCGTGCCAAACCTCGTCGCCGCATTCGCGGTAATCTGGCGCACCAATTCGCGACACAAGTTCGTATTTCCTGATGATGCGTCAGTCAAATACTTATTTCCACTGGCATCATAATTCATCGTCTCGTCGCTAGATGTCGTTGAAACACTTGCCATTGACGAACGAATATTCGCATTTACGTCTTCACCCCAGTATGTGGTATTCTCAAGTAAATCGCTTTCATTGCTGAAGAGATCGACACCGTGAATCGTATTGAATAACCGGAGTGCTAAATATCGCAAGAAGTCGTGCTTGGCGAGCATTTTATCCTCAGTAAAGATATCAGTCGTTCCCAACATACCGTTTGATTCAGTCTTATTCATCATTGCGTGTGCGGGGTTAATCTTAAGTTCAGCTGGCCACTTACGGTTGAATACATAGTATTTGATATCGCTTGCGTCAGTATCATTCATATCGTTAGAGTCGGTTTGGATCTTGAAGATATTTGTCATATCCGATACTTTCACGTAAAACACAGCAGTGGCATCGGTGGTTTCAAGATTAACGGGGAACGCGTCCAATAAACCGCTTGTGCTCATCAAAATTGTCTGGTTCAAGCCTGTCAATGTGAAATTGACGAGCTTATTCACAAACATTTCGTTACTCGTCTTAGAACCTGCTTCATATAGGAGGGTTGCAGCCTGCGTGGCGGTGAAGCTCACATACCCTTGATTGTGGATGGTGATGACACCCGTTGTTGGATGAATCGTCGCCACGGAAGTGTGATTCGACGAATAGACAATCGGTGCGTTACTATTGCTCGTTGGTGCGACAGTAATATTGAACGGTGCGTCAGTATCGTGTTTCATTGAGGGAACCGTAAACGTCGACTGGGAAATCGTATTCGTATCCAATACATTAGCAATAATGGAACCGGCAATCAACCAGATTGATTTGGAACCATATGAAATCACCTCCACGACTTCGTCGGTGTCATATTTCTTTACGACTCCATTGGATGTATAATACTTAACGCCGGAGATCTGGAAATACTCGCCCTCATTGATGGGGAAGTAGAATTTGTCGCTGGACACCGTATCAAGAACGACATTTTGAATGGTGACAGCAGGGTCAGAAGACGTCTGAGGAATGACGACCTTGATGTTGGCATCCGCGATATTCGGGATTGACACGGCAGGAGATGATTGTGAGATTGCCGAGAGAATAGTTGATCCTGATACATCGCTGACCTGAATTCCGCTAATCGCGCGGTTATTCGTATTCTTCAACAATTGGATTTTCTGAAGCGGTGAAAACGCGACATTCGTGATATCTGCCCCACTGATATTCGCGTTGGTGAAGTTGGCGTTGGTTACTGTGGCACCGGACAAATCTACGTTGGCGAGGGTTGCGCCGACGAAGGACGAACCCGAGACATTTGCCCGCGTAAGTGAAGCGCCTGTAAGATTTGTGCTTGTCAAGATGGAATCCGTCAAGGTAGCTCCCGTCAACACTGCGTTCGTCATTGTAGAGCTTGCGAACGTGGTTCCCGTGATTGTTGCGTTACCCATTGACGCGCCGGTCAAAATCACAGAAGACATTGTGGAGTTTCGCACAATCGCACCTGTCATTACAACACTTGTCATTGTTGCGCCTGCGAAGGTGGTTCCGGATATATCGGCATTCGCCATTGACGCGCCGGCCAAATTCACCGAGGTCAACGTGGAATTCCTTACGGTCGCACTTGTCATTATAACATTCGGCATTGATGCGCTAGCAAAGGTGGTTCCCGTCACAACTGCGTTGGCCATTGATGCGCTGGCCAAATTCACTGAGGTCATCGTGGAATTTGTAACCGTTGCGCCGGTCATCACTGCGTTTACGAGAGATGCGCCGACAAATGAACTTCCAGATACAGTTGTTCCAGACAATGAAGCACCACTCATATCAACACTATCAAAAACCCTTTCACTCGTGATTGTTCCACCCTGTAATGCGGAACCGGCCTCTGTAACCGTAATAACACAGCTGACATTGGGAGGCGCGTTATACAACGATGATGATGTTTGTGATACGACGACGGTAGCAGTTCCAGTACCCTTCAGGGTAACAAGACCGGTTGACGAATTCACCGTGAGTACATTGCTGGAGTTAGGGTCGCTCAGTGCGTAGGTTTTCACACCAATGCTTGGACTTGAAACAGATAACGCAAATGGCGCATCTGTAACATTCTTTGTCAACGTTGCGGCTAATCCAGTAAGCGTAGGATTTCCCTTTTCTACCGTTAGGTTCCAAGTGATATTATTTGACGTATTGTACTGTGAATTGTTCATTTGCTGTGCAGTAATGATAACTGACCCAACATTTAAGATGTTTACGTATGCAACGCTTCCGCTACTATTTATCTCTACAATACCAAAGTTATTTGTAGAGTATATTCTTGAGGCATTGCTTTCACTAACAGTACCCAGCGTAAAGATTGAATCACCGTAATATTTGGTTATTGTGCTTGATGTGTATGGCTCTGCGCGTGTTTGCGTAACAGTCTTACTCAGAATTTGAATGTAATTACTTATTATGGAATTTGAATTATACACATTGGTTTGTGCTTGAGATGCAACGAAATAGACCCAACCCGCGCCAACTGCAGTAATAACACCCGTGGTGGGGTGAATCGTTGCAACGTTTGTATTTGGCGAAGAATATGTTATCGCGCCATTACTGTTTGACGTAGGTAATGTGATTGAACTTACTGGCGTATCTCCATATATCATCGTGGAAGGAACAGTGAATACCCCGTGACTTGATAGGTTGCTCGTTGCGCGAATCACCGTGATTGTAAAAACCGACGTTCGTGAATTGAAATTGCCAGATGCATCTTCGGATATCGTGGCAGTGATATTCGCTGTTCCAACACTCGCCACATTGAACGTCGTATTATTATTCGTCATAAAAACGACGGCGGAGTTATCACTTACATATGAGAATGTGCCAGTACTGTTGGAAGTCGGTGACAATGTATATGGCTGCTGAGTCATCAGGACCGTTTGATTGGACAGACCGGATATCGTCGGTGTTCCGCGGACAACTGTTAATATCGCGGAAATATCTCTCGCCAAAAATGTTGCGCTAGCTCCGATACTCGCAGTAATCGTGGTATCACCCACCTTCTTAATGACCGCGGTGCTTCCCTCTATCGTGGCAACAGATGTGTCGCTTGACGCATACGTAATTGTTCCGTTGGAATTTGTAGTCGGTGAAGGGATTGTGAAGGTTCCGAGATGATAGGCGCGGCTGAAATTGCTGTAACTTGCAGTAGGTTCTACTGGTGTAATGGTCGCCGTGGTAGTTATACTGGCCGATGCATAATTTGCTGTAGCCGCCTGGGTAGCAGTTATTGTAACCGTTCCACCAGCCACAATTGTAAAGGTCGCTGAACCTACCGAATTTGTAGCGATGCTTGTGTTGGATGATGAATAAGAAAATGAACCAGAACCATCCGTATCTGGGGCCGTCATTACAAATGAACCGGCTGAAAATGAACGTACGATTGACGCGAAATTGCGCAAATTCGGGTTTTTGCGTTCAACTGTAAATGATTGTGTAACAGATTTACGCGTAAATGAACCAATAGGGTCTTGTGTCACAGTTATATTTACTGTTCCACCCCCCACAATTGTCGCAGTTGTGCCGCTAATGCTTATCACCGAGGAGTTGTCACTGGAAAATGTGAATGCGCCGCTGCTGTTGGAAGTTGGCGGTGTGAGTGTGAACGGACCGTCGCCGTATGTTTTTGTGGTGCTACTTACAGTAAACGTTCCGAAAGTGGGGACGGTGGCACCTACACGCAGCAACGAAGACGTGCTTCCGGTTCCGTAATTTCCGCATATGTCCTGGGTCGCTGTGATATTCGCGTTGCCGCTTGTGAGAAAACGAACAATCTTGGCTGAACTTGACCTACCAAACCACTTTTCTTCTAGAAACATAATATTGTTACTGATATCACTAGTTGTAAGCGCATTATTGTAAAGCATTATTTCACCAATGTAACTCATACAAGAATTACCGTTATTTGAGTTGCCAACGTACATGAATGAATTGATGTTATTAAAGGTTGTATTATTGCCGGATGTATATAAATAACTGCCGTTTTGAGAGTATGCCCATAATTCACGGAGGCCATCAGTCACACGAGATATCAGAATATAACTTGTATTTGGTACAAGTGTAATTGAAGCATTATTACTATTATTTGATTTTAATATTATGTTGTTTTGACCACTTCCTTTAATGATAGACAAATGTAAATGACGGTCACCGTGTTGGTAGAATGCTCCCAATTGTGGTATAATTATATTTGATGGATTGTAACGAACAATCATAAACAACGTAGAATTTGACAAAGTGAATTCACTTGTAGTGCTAAACCCAGAATATTCCTCCAAACAATTTAACATTTTGGTTGAACCAACCGTAACAACATTTGTTCCAGAACTATAACGATACAAATTTCTATTATTTCCAGTAAGGTCTACAAGATAGCTAATCGTTCCATTTTGGATTACGTAATTTGCCGGGTTCGATGGGTCATAATGCGCAATCAAATTCGTAGTATGAATTGATGGACTAGAAATTACCGCTACGTTGGTATTATCACTGGTGTAAGTGAATGTGCCAACACTATTGGAGGTGGGCGCGGTAAGTGTGAAATAATTGTCACTAACGTCATAGTATCCGTTCAATGGTCCAAGGGAAAGCGTTCCAATGGTGGGAGTCGCGCGGGCGACTGTGAGCGAAAATGTCGTGGAACCGGATGTGTAATTTCCGCTCGCATCCTGGGACGCAGTGATGGTGATGGCGGATGCCTTGTATGCGAGGATTGTTGCAGTGACACCGTCAACCCCGATGCTTACCGCGGAGACGTCAGAACTCGTAAATGTGTATGAACCACTACTGTTACTGATTCCGGACATAACATCAGAAAGCGAAAAGGGGGCGTCTCCAAATGTCTTGGCAACCGTTGCGACAGACTGATAAGTCGGTGCCGCGCGGTTGATGGTGAGTGTTCCACTTGTGCTACTTGCCGCATAATTACCGCACGCGTCAACTGTGACATAAATCGTAATTGGAGTTGCACTGTAGGCCAATACGGTTGCAAAATCACCGTCTATGGATACGACAGATGTATTTGCACTCGCGAAGCTGTATGCACCGTCCGTATTATCCAGACCGACGGTGAACGGCAACAAGGAAAATGATGCGTCGCCAAATGTCTTGTCGGGGATTGTAAATGCCTTCAAAAAAGTGGGCGCGGCGCGGTTCACGAGCAATGAGGCCGTCGTGCTTCCTGCGGCATAATTACCACTTGCGTCCTGGGATGCTGTAATGGTGGTAGTTCCTTGACCTACGATGGTGACAACGGTTCCGTCCGAATTCACGGTCGCTACTTCGGGGTGCGAACTAGAGTAAGAATATGTTGCGTTACTCTCGCTGGTTGGTGCAAGATTCAATGCCACGAGAGAATAAGGGGCGTCCTCATAAGTAACCGCAGGCAACGTAAATGCGCCATAAGCGGGAACCTTTCTGTTCACGAGGAGTGAAATACCGTCATTTATGCTACCAGAGGTGTAATTCCCAGATGCTTCTTGATTGGCACTGATATAGATCGCAGATGGTGTGTACGCAAGAATAGATACGACATCGCCAGAGATACTGATCGCATCGGAAGTAGACGAGAATGTGAATGCTCCTGAACTATTGCTCAAACTTAAATTCGCCACCAATGGTGACAGCGAAAATGAGACATCCGTTCCAAACGTCTTGGTGATTTGAGAAATCGGTGTATACGTGGGAGCTCCGCGGTTGATGAGAAGAGATAGCGTGTTACTGCTGCTCGCGTAATTCCCGGATGCGTCCTGAGTCGCCGTGATGGTAATTGGAGAAGGTGTATATGCCAACACAGTAACTACGTCGCCAGA
>Ga0078894_10001462_pt1 | contig 17529 bp, 13 predicted proteins | sample LauGreSu1BDMLBSD_2_FD_67506 | JGI IMG/M metagenome (GOLD analysis project Ga0078894, IMG submission 67506) | Freshwater lake microbial communities from Lake Michigan, USA - Su13.BD.MLB.SD (version 4) (version 4) | ecosystem: Environmental > Aquatic > Freshwater > Lake | place: Lake Michigan... | reverse complement strand
GAATATAAGTTATAATGAATTATTAGAAATATATGAAAATACAACTGTAAATATTATAAAAGCAGATTCTAGTACTTATTTAAATGATGTTGATAATAATAGTTATGATATTATTTATATTGATGGTGATCATACATATAATGGTGTGAAAAAAGATTTAGAAGCTGCTTTTAAAGCTATAAAACATAATGGTTATATTATGGGTCATGATTATGAAATGAATATGAACAAAGCACATAGAGTATATGATTTTGGTATAAAACAAGCAGTAGATGATTTTTGTAATCAATATAAACAAGCAATATGTGCAAAAGGTATGGATGGATGTGTAAGTTTTTGTATTAAAGTATCAAAAATATAATAAGAATAATGAACCGGCAATTAGCAGATGCAGCATATGGCACACATATGGCACCTCTTCTAACAGCAGTTATGGCTACGCGTGGACCAGTATTTGAAATGGGTTGTGGTGATTATAGTACACCTCTTCTTCATGCAATTTGTAAAGCACAAGATCGCTTTTTACTTTCATCAGATACATCTCGTGATTGGATTTCTTTATTTCTAGATATGGAATCAGTATACCATAAATTTAAATATGTACCAGTATATAAAAATGATTGGGATGCAGATCCAAATCCATCAAAATGGGACGAATTAGGAAATGAAGTGGAACGTTGGGGTGTTGTATTTATTGACCATCGTCCTGGTGAACGGCGAGCAATTGATATTGTGCGCTTTGCAAATAAAGCAGATATAATTGTTGTTCATGATACTGAAACAGCTTCATATAATTATGAACCTGTTCTCAATACATTTAAATATAGATATAATTATAAAAGATATAATGTATATACTACACTTGTTAGTAATAATATAGATGTACAAACACTTTTTTAAGGCATTTGTCCTGGTGTTTCAATATAGCGTTTTTCAATTAATGATTTTTTAGCTGTCATACAGTAGCGTATATCAGATGCAAAGTTGTATTCTGGTTTACCAGATGAACGCCAATTAGATTCCGATGAATCTAAATAAATTTCCATTGAATGTTCATCAATACACTGACGAGGAACTGCTTCCCCATCAGGTACAACAAATGATTGTATTAAAACAACAGGCTTTCCTTCTGCATATGAATGAAAGCCCTTTGTACAATTAGGAGCTATACATGTAAATTCTTCTAATCGCTTTTGATTCAAGCAACTTGTTTTATCTGCAAGATCTTGCATACTACCGCTACTGCCAATTATGCATCGCGGTGCATTTGGATGCACGGGTCCATCTCCAATTGTAGTTAAGCCACTTGATGTACAACCCTTTTCTCCTGATACCTCATTTACATAGAAATTAGGCATAGATGGCGGGCAATATGCAATTGCCATCTTGCTTTGTAATTGCTCTAAAATTGCTGCACATGATGGATATTTTGATGTCGGTTGTGAAAGAGTGCATACAATTTTACCGATGCATTTGCGATTCTCTACCTTGCCTTCACAGCACATAGAATCGCCGCGTTTATTTACATAATATTTAGAACCGGGTGGGCAATATGTGGATGTTTTCTGAATAGGAGTTTGGTTCACTTCTGGTATTGCAAGGACTTCAGGATTTAAGGGTGCAGGTGGCGCAGATACAAAACCCTCTGCAAACCAATGTCGGAGATTCACATAGAGTGCTATAATTCCTATTAGGAAGAGAAGCATTGATATTATCCATGGAAGGGGGGTTGACGTATCTGCCATCTAATTGGCAGATAGAAGGAGATTATGTTCATGGTGGAGACGCAGATGTTGACCCAGATGTTGCCGCAGATGTTGACCCAGATGTTGCCGCAGATGTGCTAATCTGCGGTTGCTGAGTTGCAGATGCAGGTACCGCAGATCTGCCATTTGCAAATTGATTCTGCGTCTGCGTCTGCGTCTGCGGTTGCTGAGTTGCAGATGCTGCTAATGCTGCTGCAGTTGCAGCAGCGGCTATTGCATTCTCTGTTGTATGGAATCGCTGACCAATTGCATAATAAATTATAGCAACTATTATAACAGTCAGTACTACTGCAATAATATCTGCAAACTTAAACATGAAATCACGCACACCATTACTGCCATAATTCGGCAGAGCCTCCTTGAGCGCAGCCTGCTCTGCAATTTCATCTGCGGCTAATTGATCTGTTAAGGTCGCACGAGCTCCTGTCGCAGGGTCTACAAGAACAAGCCCTCCAGATATATCTTTAACTTTGTTGAGCGGTATACATTTATATTGATCAGTTGTTCGCAGATTTTCTGTACCAGGACGAATAGGACCTTTCGCTGGTTCAATTAGCGAGTCATAGAATGTAAAGCGCTTACTAAATTTATCGTCACCTACACTAATAGTTCCTGCATAACAATACCCTTCTGTTGACCATTGAGATACTTCTAATAGACCCCCATTTCCAGCAGTCCTCCTAAAAGCAGTTGCAGCATAATTTCGCAGAGGAGCTGGCAGACGCAGAGGAGGAACCGCAGTAAACTTGGCAAGAGTTGTTGGCTTGATAACATACCCACCAAAAAGTAATACTCGCAGATTGAGAGATGCAGAGTCTTTTAGCTCAATGCATGTACTATATCCTACACGTAACCCTTGATAATTTAGAAATACCCCTAATGAGGATGCAGATTGTGAAACTGTTTGACTCATCATATCCAAGAAATATGCATCAATATCTATATGATACTGTGCACCATTTGTAGCAGTAGCTTGATTAAAAATTGGGATTAATATTACAAGAACATTTTCACCTGCATAATTCTCCTGTTGCTTTGTAAAACAGAGTGATAAGCCAATTGTTGGCTGACCTGTCATTGGCTGTGAACCTTCCATTGTTGGAATTAGTAATGCATTATTCCGTGCATCATATATTTGTGCAGTTTGAAGTAAATAGGGTGTTCCATTAAAAATAAAAGTATCTTGCCCTGCAACTTCGTCTATATATCCTGTTTGTGGGTCATATGTACGAGGGATAGACCGTGTACTAAGTGCTGTTTTAAATGTTGCTTTTACAATACTTGTATCGGGTATAATTGCTCGATTTATCTGACCTTGTACAATTATAGGGAATCCAGAATTCCCAGTAGCTGAACAAAGACTCATTATCTAAATGATTCCAGGGATATATTTGGGACCATCCATACGATATATATGCACCTTGGATTCGCTACCAGTTGCAAAATTTTTGACCGCTTCACCGTCCATTAATTCTTCACAACCAGTATCATCCATACAATCACGTTTCTTATAGCTAACCGGAATAGGGACAGGATTGTATGTATCGGTGCGTGTGTAATAGTTCCAACGATCTGTGGATGTTGCTGTGCGACGACCATATAATGGTAATACTTGACCATCCGGGGTTGTCATAACACCTACACTTTGAAAACGCTCGGGTAGACCTTGTGTAGGAATATTAATAGGAATGGATGCGATTCCGCCACGTGGAGGAAATTCAGGACCTGCATTCCAATCACGTAATGGCTGAGGAGCACGATCATAACGACTATCACCGCCAGCTTGAATATTTAAAATTGGTGATGGCTGATGGTGCTGTGGCTTATGAACAACTACCTCCCTAATTGCTTGTCCAGCTACTCCGCCGCCGTTATTTGTTGCAATTACATATATTAATAAACCTATTATAATAGCAGCTAAACCAAAGAAAATCATATTATTTGTAATATAAAAACGAGATGACGAAGAATCAAAAGAGGAGTTGCTGCTATTACGAGGAGTAGCCGCTCCGCCTTGGAAACCGCCACCGCGCATTTTTAGTTTCAGTTTCTTGTTTGCCATTCTAGTTTTAGACATTATATTCAGTTTCAATGAAGCTAAATATCATATCTAATTGCCTACTTATAATTAATTAGTCTTTCCAAACATATTTGTAAAGGATGCTAATAGATTTTGACCGTCGGAGAGCATAGGCTTCATTGTGGAAAGCATGCCCATGAGGGATTTTTGAGTATCAAGTAACTTGCGAGTATCTTCAGTTAGAGAGCTGATTTGATTAGGGTTTAGTGCTCCAAGTGCACGCATAATTGTTGTACCTGCATCAATATGGGGACCACCTTTGCTTTCAGAAGGGAGTTCGCCTAGCTTGAACATACCAGGTACTTGTTGAGGTTGCTCCTCAAATGTTTCTATATTATTACGGAAACCGCTCATTTGTCCGCCTGTAGTTACACCCATGCCTGTAGTTGCACCCATACCTGTGGTTGCTCCTGTAGTTGCCCCTGTAGTTGCACCCATACCTGTAGTTGCACCCATACCTGTAGTTGCTCCTGTGGTTGCTCCTGTAGTTGCCCCTGTGGTTGCCCCTGTGGTTGCCCCTGTGGTTGCTCCTGTGGTTGCCCCTGTGGTTGCTCCTGTGGTTGCACCCATACCTGCAGTTGCACCCATACCTGTTGTCGCTGTTTGAAGTGTAGAAGGGGCTGTTAGATTTGCAGCAGCTGCTAAAGAGCCAGTACCAGATGGAATTTGAGAGTAAGTATTAGATGTTTGCGCAGTTGTATTAACAGGAGCTGAAGCACTAAGATTTCCTAGATTTGAACTACCTCCAGGAAGAATAGGTCCAGTCGCTGAGGGCGGTGATTGGCTATATGTTATTGTAGGAACTTGCTGCTGTACTATGTTACTTAATACGGCTTGTGCTGGACTGCCTTGGTCAGCCTTAAATGAAACCTGTGGAATTGGAGCATTTTGACCAGTCTGACCAACTTGTTGTGTAGATGTTGTACCACTTGTTTGTAAAACACCTTGCCCAGTAACATTTGTTGTGCCTACTGTAGGAGACAACGGTGGTTGATTACCTACACCTGTACCACCTGCGGTAGCCCCAGTAGTTCCAGAGGTTGTTGCAGATAAATTTGCAACTGATGCAGTCTGAAACCCCTCTAATAGCTGAGGAGATAGCCCACGAAATCCTTCAATAGCCTTCTCATTGTTTTGCATCCTATGAATACGCTCATGTGTACGCTGCGCAGAATGAATTGGCTGTTCAATTACGGGTGCATCATAATCTGCATACTTCTCAATCCATTTTGCTTGAATGGAAGGTAGTATAAATTTAATAATTACACCAGCGATTACAATAGAAGCAACTGCGATCTCAATGCTGCTATCCATGCTGTATGAAATCAGACCTACAGAAAAGGCTCCTAATAGACCAATTATGCCAAGATTCTTAGAACTCCATAGTAAAAAGGCTACAAATACCGATATGGCAAATGTATATACTGCAACATTTGCCTTCATCTCTTAATTGCTATTAGAATAGAAGTTTATCTTATGCTGCAACAAGCGGCACTAATACACGATGTAATACCCAAAAAAAGATACCTGCACCTATAGACTTTAGTCCAAGACCAAGTGTAGTTAAATCACCACCAACTCGTAAGAGTCGGGGGAAATATAAGCCAATTAGTGTATTTACAACAGGTAAGCTAACAACAAATACAATAATAGCAACAAAGAGAGGTGTTTTCATTTCACGAAATAGCGAGGCTTTAGAAGATGCTAACCAGCTTTCCTGTTCAAATACAGGTGGTGGCTGTGGAGCCATAACCGGAGAATTATAAGGAGCACCATGCATACCAGGTGGACCAAACATTCCTTGATTTGGCATTAAAGAGGCAAAATCTCCAGCATTTGGATGTTGATTACCAATTATATGTGCAGTAGCTGATTCAGGGTCCATAACATGCCCTACAAGTGTATTGGGGTTCGGGCTATTCATTGCAGGCATTGCACGGGCACTTGGAGCCGGAGGTGGACCACCAGCATTCATCATTGGATTTCCTTGGGAAATATTCATATCTGCCATGATTTTTTGTACAAGATCTCCATCATTATCAAGTGGTTGTTTGGAATCTAAATCACTTAATAGTGTACCAGCGCTGGACATTTTTCTTGTAAAATAGAAATCATTAACGTGTTGCAAACACAGTCTTAAATGATTCTATAATTGTTCCTGTACATTCAGTTGTTTCTTCTGTAAATTTATAGCATTTGTCTTTCAGTTTATAAACATTTCCTTGTATTTCAGATACAGGCGGGGCTTTTAGGGCAACACAATTGTCTCCTTTGCAATCACCTCCTGCAAGAATAACAATTATACCTACCCCGATAACAAAGCTAAATAAATAGCCAAATTTGGGACTTTTTATATAATCTAGCAACATTCTTACTAAAGATTTGCATTATTTTAGTCAAACTCCATAATAGATGATATTTAATCCATTTGTGTTTTTAGCAGGTATTATTGCAGGTATTTTCCTTATCTGCACAATGCGTCTAAAAGCAAAAGAGGTTATTCGCTATCCTAACCCGGAAAATACAGAAAATACTATTTATCGTGATAAAAATGGAGTCTGCTTTAAATTTAAATCTGAAGAAGTTTCTTGTGATGATAATAAAGATGCACTTAAAGAATTCCCATTAGCCAATTAGGCAAATCCAACGCGTTTTTTGGCTGCATTTATAATAGCCCCCTTACGTGCAACTTCAAGTCGTTCTTTGTAATCACCGCCAGAAATAACGGAGCTACGAATCTCTTCTGTTCCAGCACCGCCCGCAACAACATCCGTATCTGCACGTTCCTCTTCACGTAAACGAGAGCGAATCTCCATAAGAACGCGCCCATATAAATTACCACCTTTCCAGGACATGGGATTTACTGCGGTCGGGTCAGTTAGGGAGATGCCTGTGCCATCTTGACGTTCACGTGTATCGCAAAGACCGAGGACCGCGCCACCAGTTGCTAATAGTTTATTTCTCAACTCAGCATGTTGTTTGAACTTTGCATACGTTGCTTTAGTTAATACATCTTCACGAATGCGTCCTTCCCATTCATGTGGCTGTATCTGCATCATACCACCCGTCTGCGAAGAGGGTTTCATCATAATACCACTCGCCATTGTGCGCATAGAACGAGGTGCACGAGTTTTCATAATACGTGTTCGCAGCTCATCATCCAAAAAGAGTCGTGCTTTTTCAGAAGCAAGTGCTTGCTCAATTGTGAAATATTTTACACCATTCATTACAAATTCAACAGGATAAAATGTGCTTAAGAAACCATATTCATTCTCCTCAGGCTGACCAAATAATACAACCTTCAAGTCCTCGCCTAATTGTTTGGTAAACTCTTTCATTGCTGCACCTATTTTTTCTGATACTTTCTTACCACCACCTTCCTGTTCCGCCTCTACTGGAGCTTCTGGCATTATCTCTTCCGCCGGCTCTACATATAATTTATCTAATGGATATACTGAACGCCGCATTAATGTAATAACTTCATCTCCAAATGTCTTTTCTTTATCAAACATTTGATTAAGCAATATACTTGTTATTTTAACACGGTCTTTTACATATATTTCGCGAATAGGATACATTGTAGAATGACGCTGCTCATCTAATTGTGCAACCTCTGCATTTGCATTTAATATATCCATTTTTGATACAGTATCATCTCCTTGTGCATGACGCCCGTGTAGCTCACGTAAATTAGTTAAAGCGGTTTCATATTGTTCCTCTAATGCACGTACTTCATCAATGCGTGTAGCATCTAATTGCTCACGCGTTTCAGCTTTTACAGGAATATAGGGCGGAATAGTGTATGTTCGTTTAATTGCACCTGGTGCAGCAGATACACTTGTTAATTTGCCGCGCTCTTTCTTTTCACCTTTTGCCCCCTTGACATATCCTTCACGAACAATTAGATTACCTTTAGGATCAAATGTATAAAATTCCGGCTCACGAGAACGTCCTTTAAAAAAGAGTTCTAATTCGGTTTCTGTTGGTATTTTTCCATCAGGAGCAATAACCGGAACTGCTGCTTGAATTGTTTTAACCGCAGTTGTTGCAGCTTTTGCAATACCGTCTGTTGCAGCCGCTAAACCATCTTTTCCAACTTTTCTAGCTTTTTCCAATAATGCTTCCATTTGCTACTGTTTTTATTATATTGTTTTTTTTCAGGCGCGTGGCGGTCTCAATTTATTATAAATATTACACGCAGAATGGAACAAGCAGTATCATTAAAAGGTCGATCTGCAATATTATATGGCTTTGCAGCCGGCTTTGGTATAATAATGGCAACCGCTGCCATTCTTATATCAAAGTTATCATTTATAATATTACCTATACTTGCATATATAATAGCCGTTATATTAAATATATTAAGTCAAAAATCAATTTGCCATAAAGCAAATGTATCACAGTCATTCAATTTAGCAATTATACAAGTTGCAGTTATAATGGTTATTTTTATTGCAGCAAATTACTTATCTTTTATGGGTACACCAATTATTGCACTATTTCCTAATAGCAATCCAGCGCTACAAAAGCAATTAATTGTTGGCTTTTATACATTTTGGGCTGGACTTTATGCACAAATAATATCCGGGGGCTTTTTACAAGCCTGTGCAACAAAATCTCAATGATGCTGCTTTTATTCAAAATCAGCCGCTTCGCCTTCTCCTCCTTCTAATTCTATTTCTGCTGGAGGTGCTTCACCTACATAAATATATTTAGGGAATCCTTTCTTTGTTCGCTCAGTATTTAATATATAATACCCAGGCATAACATCACGATCATGTGTATTTACAATATTCGTTGCGCGTTTAGAATTAACTGCTCCGCGACGACCTTTACGAGGATAGCCATCATCTAACTCAACTGGATGAGGACGACCTGATACAAATGAATCACTCACTAATAGCACACTCATATAGGATATAATTGCCCATAAAATAGCAGCCAACCAAAATGGCATCCATGTATAATCTTCTTCATTTCGCCCTATACCAAACTCTTTCCATGAACCGTCGGAACGAAACATTAAGGAAGGTTTTATATATAATACAATTGCAACACCTGCTAAATACAGGAGCCCGCTAAATACTAGCAGCTTCATCTAACGATATTCATAGAAAACTCTTGCTAATTATTTACACTGTTTATTGATTAATTATTAGATATATAATATAATAATATTATATTATACATTTATTATTGATATATATTTAATAATGGATTATTTGTACCATTGCCAGTTTACTGGCAATACAATTAGAAGTCATCTTCATTGATTTCATATCCATAACCCTCTTCTGCACCGCTACGACGTTGTCCTTGCTGCTCGTCGCCATATAACAATGCAAATTCTTCACCTGCTGGAATTACAAAATCTTCAATACCAGCCGCTTGTCGCTGTAATGCTTCAATTGCATATTGCTCAGAATCATATTTGTAAATTGCTTGGCTACCACCAACCGCATAACTGCCAATACGCAGTGTCTTATTTATCATTTCCACCTCCTTTTCATTATCACTCATTTGACTGATACGAGAAATGATACCATCGGTTTCTTTTTCTGCACGAATACGAAGCTCTGTCTTAATTTCTTCAGGAGAAAGCCCAATGTATTCAAATTTATATTGTGCAAATGTTTTCTTAATAAGTTCAATATTAATTTTAGCAGATAGGTCAATTTCACCAGAATCATCTGCGGCTTCTTTGATTGGATCTGGTACTTCATTAGGATTTAGGAAATCTGCAAGTGGCTTGAAAAACATAACTTGTGCAATATACATCAGCACATAATTGCCACCTGGGAAATTACGAGGATTCACTGTTTTTAGAAGAGAACATGCTTCTGCAATTTGTGCCACAAAATAATTCAGCTTTGCAATTGCAAATACATTTGCTTCATCTAAATAATTCTCTAATAGCTGCTTGCGAATAATTTCACTTGGTTGTAATATATGTGTCTTTATTTTATCAACATGGTCTGTATGTAAATTATAGGATGTCTGTATAAAAAGATTTGCATCTGCAGGTACGCCATTATTTATACGCTGGAAAGGGAGTATAAAATATGTTGTAATTGATTCTAAGAATGTATTTAAATCAAAACTTCCATCACCAGAATCAGTTGTAGTATACATTTTAGATATAAAAAATTCAGTTGATTGCTGTTTGATACGACGGCGTATTTCTTTTACAGAAATATCAAGCATTTGTGAAAGCATATCTAAATGCTGTGCATAATCGGATTTATCTGCATCTAGTCCAAGACCACTAATTTTATCTAAAAAGGTTTGTAATATAAGCTGCCATTCAGCAACGGGTGGATAATCTGGCTCTGCAAGTTTTGATAGACGGTCAAGATTTGATTTTACATCAGGTAAGTCATATGGATCAACTTGTGTTGCTAAATGGGAGGCATTTAGAAGTTGTTGGAATGATTCTTCATTGATTTCAATGCCTTGCTTTGTAAATAGTTCATTTGCTTCACGCTCTGCTGCTGCAATCTTATCATCGCGTTCTTGGCGAGCCTTTTTCTCATCACCTTTTGACAGACCTGTTTGCTCAATGTAATCTTTCACTAATAGCAGACTAGCCGGCATTTGGAACCCACAATGCGCACATTTATGTGTAAAACCGAATTCATGTATGCGACCAATATTTGGTCCACTTGCACATAATTGTAAGAAAACACGATAATAAATACTGGGCGATGCATCCACTAATAGTGAAGCCATTGGGCGAGGAGTAAAATGGACAGTTATGCGACTTCCTTTGCGACCAGCCTGTAAAATACGTGGCGGTAGCGCTGGTAAATCTCCTTTACCATTCCAAAATGCACGCGGATCTGAAAGTGGTGCAGGGCAACAAATTGTTTCTGCAAATGGAGACCCTTGATATAGCTTAGCAGTTTCACGTGCAAATTTATGTGCAGTCTTAATATATAAATTGGCTAATAGACGCGGGTCTTTCACTGCTTCTGCAATAACTGGCTCAGCGGCTGCATCCTCTTTTTTTAGAATAATTTGCTCTGGCATGAAACTTGTAGGAATTTGGTCTTTTGCAATATCACCAGTATCCTTATTTGCACCATATGTATCTCTCAAATATTGATTCTTTAATGCAATAGAATGTTGCACAGTTGCATCAATTACAATATTATCTGTTATAATTTTAGTAATTAAATTAGAAATCTGTTCAATGCGCGCTTTATCGGATGGAATTGATTGCCAACCTGTAAGCTCCCATGCAGATAATTTAGATGGTGCTTCTAATTCACATACATAATCTGCGCGACCACCTTTGCGAATTGCAGATACAGCGCATGCGAGGTAATTAATACCGATGCGATTTTCTATATCTCCACTTAGCGGGTATCCACTAAATCCAGCAGGTGCACAGCCAGGTATAAAATAACGAGGAATATAAATTGGAATTGCTGTTTGTATCTCTAATAGTACATATGCAGCAGCGCCAGTAATTAGAAGACGGCTACAGCGTACATCATATTCAGGATATTTAGCAGCTTCAGCTGGTTTTGTTTCACGTAGTTTTGAAAGTTTCTTTGTATATTTTTTACGATTATCTTTTGTAGCAAGCATACGTTGCACACCTTCCACAATACGTATATATGCTTCGCGTTTAGGGAAAATACCAACTTTCTCTGCAATTAGGCGCGCGATTTCATATATTTCAGTTTGTGTGCGGCTTGTAAATGTAAGTGGTTCTTCTTCTTTGGAAGCAATTGGATCCATTAGTGCTTGTTCTAATTGTTCCTGGCGAGCAGCATCTTTGTCTACTAATACAGCGCGCCCAGACATGGGGCGTCCTTCATCATCGTATTCGAGATTTTTGTCAAAATCGAGCTCGGCGATTGGCTGACAGCAGTTGCGGCATTGATAATGACCGCCTACAAGTGGTCCATTAAAACGCATATAAATTTCTTTTAGGAGTGGTTCACGTTCACGTGGACTCATGAATTGCTTCATCTGTAATAGCTCATGTACGCAGAGTAAATGCTGATTGCATTTTGCACATTCGATCCAGTTTTCATCACGACGACCTTGGAATTTTGCAACAAAGTTTATGAGATTGGTCATGCGTTGATTATCATCTTGTGTTCTGCGAATATCACGTAATAGAGTAACATGTGCACAAGGATTGGGCGTCGGTTTTTGACCCTTGTTCAATTCATGATGCTTTTTGCGAATCTCAGTTTCAATATTTTTGGCAAAATTTACACGAGTAGCATATAATTCTTCCTTTGCATATATATGAGGAACATCGCCAACTGCAGCAGTAAAGAAATCAGGATATTCATTTAATAGTGCAATAACTTGACCTATATCACTATTTGTATAGTTCTGCATCTTATTTTTGAATTCCTCTATTACACGAAGCAGTAAAGGTGCAGTACGAGCAGCTTCGATAACACTGATAACCTCTTCATTTGCACCAATTTCTAATGGCGCACCTACCAGCCTGTCCACGACTTGCGCTTTGCCAGCATCATTATGTTCCTTAAGTGCTTTACGCAGGCTGCTAATATATTTAATAAGAGCATTTTGTGTTTGTGCCATCTTTTTGATAAATATTGTACGAACTTCAGGATTGAGTTCAAAGCGATGTAGACCAAACTGACGTAATATAAAATCAAAGGAGCCCATGCCAAGACCGCTAAAAGAAATACCGTCAAAATAATCTGCTAATGAAATATTTCCATATGATTTACCAGCTGTATTAAGTGCAAAAATTGTATTGGATGTTGGTGTATCTGTTATACCATCATAAAAACGAATAAGTTGTTCAAGTGTCATAATTGCACGCTGTGCATATTCAACATCTCGTGCTAATAGACCAGACCTGCTATTACCAATATAAGGAGTTGCACCAAGTGGAAATATTACAAAGTTGTTAATAGGAGCCGCTTCACCTCCACGTAAAATGATATTTTTCTTTTTATCATCGCTGCGATAAATGGGACCAAGTGCACGACCAACTGACATTCCAATGCGTTTTACATTCATAGTTGCGTCATCATGTTTTAATTTTTTAGAGCGCCCCATTGTAGTTTTCTCTTCAATAGGATCAACACTAATTGCACGAATATAATTATCTCCTTTATGAACAGCTGCACTATCATCTTGTTCATCCTCTTCTAGCATATCAATATCAGGCACCTCTTTACGGAAAAATTCACTGTCCTGTTTTGCATACCAGTAATTTTCTGTCTGATAAGCTGCATCCCATGGGCGCATTACATGCTCATGAAAGCTTTGTAGCCATGGCCAGAATGAAACAACGCGCTCATCCGTTGATGTATCACGCCCTGATTTTTGAATATTAGTTTGCTCCTTCATATATTGCAGATAATCCTCATATTCACGGAATTTTACGGAATTATTATATTGTGGCATATTAAATACAACGCTTCCATCTGAATCTGGTGGACGATTTAACACATAGAAATGCTGAACAACATCTAATACAGGACGACCAAGTGGTACATCTGTAATTTGGAACAATTGTGTAAGAGTATCTACAGATGTAGGTTTCTGTTCAATATATGCTCCATCTTGGCTATATTCTAATAGTTCATTACGCAGTGCAAAAAACATCTCGGTTTGTGTACGCAAACGACGCAGATAATAGCCACTCTTTTTGTGTGCATCTGGCAGATCTTTCATTAGATCAGTTAGCAGATCTGCTTTTTGGATTGAATCTGAATATATTTGCTCATTCGATGGAATTAATTCGATATCAACTATTAGAGGCATCTTAACAGTACCAATAATTACAAAGTCTATTTCATCTTCATCTGCATCTGCAGATTCGGCTAACTCTTCCTCATCCTCCAACTCTGCAACCGACTTGGCTTCATCTGCGTCTGCAGCCCCAACATCTGCGTTTGCAGACGCAGACTCTGCGTCTCCTTGTTCCTCTAATGGCTTTTCTGCAGTAGCTATTACACGGAAAGGCTGATCACGAGGTATACCCTTAAAATTAAACCCAAGTGTATATTCCTTTTCCTCCTTATCAGTATATGTAATTGTATCGGTTTCAGGATTTACTGATGTAATTATATATGCAGAATCTTGATCAATTAAACCATCTGGCTTAAATGTATACATAATTTGTCCAGCCATCATGTTTTGTTGTTCCACAAAGGAAGGTACTGTATGTTTACCATTCTCTGCTATATGCCATTCATCTACAGTTTCAGGATCAAGGTTCCCAGTATCATCTAAGGGAAAATCACGCAACACATTGGAACCATTAGATTCTTTAATAGAAACTAAATCATCGTCTCTATAATAAACACGTCCTTGAATTTTTCCAATATTTTTTGTAGTAATCACAACTTCATCGCCTAATTCGATGACTTGTTTTGCTGGGTCTAACTCTTCTTCATTTGGACGTTTGGCTATTTGAATGCTTCCCTCTGCAGCCGCAGAGTCTGCATCATGCTGTTCTTCCGGAAGCACATCCATCTAACTACTTATTACAGCAAACAAGTGTAATAAACTATCCGCTCAGGCGGCTTGCTAGCCTAAGCGGTTGTTGCATCTTCAACATAGATTGTTGTATTTTACAAAAATGAGTTTCATTCTCAGTGTTTTTAAAAATCTGCGAACCACATATTCATCATGGGATTCCCTAAAAGCCCATTTTACAAGCCAGGGACTGCAAATTAAAGAGGAAACCGACTCCAATTTTGCAATTGTATATTATCGCCATGGGTCGGATGTATCAGAAGATACAAAATGGTTCCGTAGTGTTGTATGGGATAAAGTCTCACACATTCCTGTGAGTATTTCTACAGCACGTGCTGCTGCAGATGATGCACTTATGTGGTCAACTGATAAATTTGAAGGGAATACAATTACAGAATATTTGGATGGAGTAACACTGAACCTGTTTCGTGGCGGCGGCAACAGCAGCGATGTAATTGTTTCTTCTAGAACACGCCTTGGCGCAGGTGTTGGATTTTATAATAAGACATCATTTCAACAAATGCTAGCCGACGCAGTTAAAGAGGCTGGATTTGATTCAGTATCTGAATTTTATGAGAAACATACTACAGAATCGACAGCATTCCTAACTGTTCTTGTTCAGCACCCAGAGCATCGTATTGTAGAGAAAGTAGATAAAGCACGTGTATATATTCTTCAACGCGGATCTATTAAAGATGATGGGGATGCTGTAATTGAGCTATATCCATCCAATGAACTGATGCCTAAAAAATATGAGGCGGCGAGTAGTCCAGCTATTAGTGAATGGTTCGAATCACTCGTAAATGCAAATACATGGAGTTGGCGCGGTGTGTGTATTAGTAATGGACATGGAAATCGTTGGCGTATTCATTCAACAGTGTATAAGATGATTCGGTCACTGCGTGGAAATACGAGCCGAGCAGATGAACGTTTCTTTACTCTTCGTGCTGCAGGTATGGTAAAAACATATCTGCAGTACTATCCTGAAGAGTCGAATCTATTCTGGAAATATGAGAAATGGACGAGAGCTGCAACAAAGCTTCTGTATGGCTATTATGTTGCGGTGTACAAGTCGCATGAGCTGACACTTGATGGAGTAGATGCACGCTGGCATACACATCTTGGAGCAATTCATCATATGTATATGGGGCAGCTGAAGCCATCTGGTAATGGTGTCCATATGAGCCATGTTGTGGCATATATGAATGCACTCCCTACTCCTCGCCTTCTATTTCTAATGAATCTTGATAAACGCAATAAGGCAGGTGCATCAGTGTAAGCGACCAGACCTCCCCCCTTCTGAAAAATACTTAAAACTTTGTGATAGTATACAGTTAGACTGGATACCATGGCAAAAGTAGCACCCGCAATTGGCATTGACCTTGGCACCACTTACAGCTGTGTGGCTGTATGGCAAAATAATCATGTAGAAGTTATTGCGAATGACCAGGGTAACCGTACAACTCCCTCCTATGTATCTTTTACCGAGGAAGAGAGGCTAATTGGTGATGCAGCGAAAGCACTTGCTTCCACAAATCCAACCAATACTGTGTTTGATGCAAAGCGTCTAATTGGACGCCGTTTTAATGACCCTGTAATTGCTGCAGATATGAAGCATTGGCCATTCAAAGTACGTGATGCTGGTAATGGCAAGCCTATAATTTCTGTTCAGCATAAGGGTGAAGAGAAGACATATCTTCCTGAGGAGATTTCTGCAATGGTTCTTACAAAGATGAAGCTTACTGCAGAGGCTTATCTTGGTGGAACTGTTCGTGATGCAGTTATCACTGTACCAGCGTATTTCAATGATGCACAGCGTCAGGCTACAAAGGATGCAGGAGCAATTGCGGGTCTCAATGTTCTTCGTATTATCAATGAACCAACTGCAGCTGCTGTTGCATATGGTCTAGATTCAGCGAAGGGATCTGGCGAGAAGAATATCCTTATTTTTGATTGTGGCGGTGGTACACATGATCTCAGCATTCTCTCTATTGACGATGGTGTATTTGAGGTCAAGGCTACTGGCGGGGATACCCATCTAGGTGGCAGTGATTTTGACCAAGCAATTGTAGACTGGGTTTCTACAGAATTCAAGCGTCGTACAAAACTAGATATTACAACAAGCCCTCGTGCAATTCAGCGTGTACGTGTGGCTGCAGAAAGAGCCAAGCGTACTCTAAGCGCTGCGACTACATCTCAGCTGGAGATTGATTCTCTAATGGATGGACAGGATCTCAGCCTAACACTTACACGGGCAAAGTTTGAAGCAATTTGCGATGAGCAGTTCCGTCGTTGCATGAAGCCGCTTGACCAAGTCCTAAAAGATGCCAAGCTCTCCAAAGATCAGATTCATGAAATTATCATGGTGGGTGGTAGCACTCGTATTCCTAAAATCCGCCAAATGGTAACCGATTATTTTAATGGTAAGAAGCTCAACGATAGTGTACATCCTGATGAAGCGGTTGCATATGGTGCAGCTGTCCAAGCTCACATCCTAACTGCTGGTCAAAATGTCCAAGATCGTACAAGCGACCTTATCCTTCTTGATGTAGCTCCTCTCAGCCTTGGCATTGAAACATCTGGTGGAATTATGACAACACTTATCAAGCGCAATACAACAATTCCTACTAAAAAGACACAGACATTCTCTACTTACTCTGATAACCAGGTAGCATGTGATATTCGTATTTTTGAGGGTGAACGTCAGTTTACAAAGGACTGCAATCTCCTTGGTCAGTTCCGTCTGGAAGGTCTTCCACCTATGCCCCGAGGCGTGCCACAGATCGAGGTGACGTATGACATTGATGCAAATGGCATCCTAAATGTCAGTGCTGCTGAGAAATCTACTGGTAAAAGCCACAAGATTACTATTACAAATGATAAGGCTCGCCTCAGTAAGGAGGATATTGAGCGTATGGTGCGTGAAGCTGCAGATGCAGAAGCGGATGATAAGGCTCGTCTAGCAAAGGTGGAGGCGCGTAATGAGATGGAAGCATACCTGTACAATGCTCGTAATTCTTTCCGAGATGATACTGTGAAGTCTAAGCTTGGTGAATCTGCTGTGGAAGATGCGGAGAAGATTGTTAAGGAGGGTCTTGATTGGCTGGAGGAACATCCGGCGGAGGAAGCTGAGACCTATAAGGAGGAGCTGAAGAAGCATGAGGAGCGCATTCGTCCATTCCTAATGCGTCTATATGC
>Ga0078894_10001460_pt1 | contig 17535 bp, 20 predicted proteins | sample LauGreSu1BDMLBSD_2_FD_67506 | JGI IMG/M metagenome (GOLD analysis project Ga0078894, IMG submission 67506) | Freshwater lake microbial communities from Lake Michigan, USA - Su13.BD.MLB.SD (version 4) (version 4) | ecosystem: Environmental > Aquatic > Freshwater > Lake | place: Lake Michigan... | reverse complement strand
TTTTACAAAACAAATATTAAAAATTTTTTGGTAAAAATTGATAAACAATTAACTTCAACGTCAAAACAAAAAGTAGATTTAGAAATAAAAAATAAACAACAAGAGCTGTCTTTATTTTTAGATTCCCCTCTTTACAAACAAGTTTTTAACACACAAACATTTGATGAAAAGTTGCTTAATGTTATAATTGACTTTAATCCTATATCGTTTGAAGAGTTCAAAGCTACATATTTTAAATATAAAGTTCCTAAACAAACAAATACCACTGAAAGATCAGCAGCTAGTACATTACAGCAGTTTAAATCTTTAAATTTGTTAAATCCAAATTTAAAATTAGAAGATCCTAAAAATCAAGAGTTGTTTAGAGATGTATACAATCAACTCAGAACTATAATTGACGGATTTAAAATAGGAACTACTAGAGCAGCTACTGATGTTTTTGATAAAACTGGCGGAACGTTTATTAAAAACTTTTTTCTTCAAGATTTCGGTTTATCTCTAGAAGAAACTGCTGAAGCTTTTTCTTTATGCTCACAAAATTCTTCAGATTTAAACACACTAAAACAAAACATTATTAATTTTTTAGCTAAAAATGATAATTTTAACAAACTCAAATCAGGCAATGAATCTATATTACAAGCTATAATTTTTTCTATTCAATTGTCTTCTTACTCAAAAAACAATTTTGATTACATTCTATTCATTAACAAAAATACTCATTCGTGTATATCTTTTAATTGCATTGAATCTTCTTCTCTTTTTATGAATTTAGCTGATCGATATTTAGAGCTTAATGCTGCCAATAAAATAGATTTAGGGATTCAGTTGGACTCAAGAGGAGGCTCTCACGTAAGTCTGTTGTGTTAAAAAAAATAGTCTAAAGATAAATATAAACATGACAAACAATTTCGATCTTCGCTTAAAAGAATTATTAAATGAATATTCACCAGCCTCTTTAATGGATACCTTTGGAGGAACTTCAGAAAAAATTGCAAAAAAAATACAAGACCTTCCAACTAAATCTCAACATTGGGGGCCCCTACAAAAATTAAGTCCAGAAGTTAGAATCAATATTATTAACAATATAATTAAATATGTTTTTGAGGATAACGACGAGAACACCTACTCCGTTGCGATTAACGATGAAAGTGATTTAAAGCAAGCAATCGAAACAGCGATTAAAAGAACAGCAGCAGAAAATCCAGAATTTAAAGCTGCAGGTAAATGGGCAATCAAATTTTTAGTAGATCGTTTATCAAACAAAGAGCTTTTAGGAAACGTAAAATATACCACAGAAGGTGGAAAGGAACTAATAAGAGATAAAGACGTAACTCAAGCTGAAGTTAAAATCGCGCTCAAAAAAGCAATCCAAAAAGCAGACGAGGATTCACTCAAGCATTTAATGCAATCTTCTTCAAAAGAAGATAAGCCTGATGCAGAACCGATTTCTCGTGAATATAATCCACATTCTGAATATCGACTAAAAACGTACGACGAAATGGTATCCGGAAATTTAAAAGATGACTTATCGGCTATTTATGAGCGCGTGAGTGGTCTTGCTGGGGAAACTCTTACGGGAAAAGAATTTGTAAAATTTTTTGAAAGATATGGTTTTGGAATAAAAGAAGTCAAACAACTATTAAAAGCCAACGTATTAGAGCTAGCAGAAACTGAAGCTGCTCCAGGAGATGTGTCTGGGTTTGATGTGTCCGAAGAAGATTACATTGATACGTTAACAAAAGACGCCAGAAAAGATTACGAAAACTCAGGATTTAATGACAGACATGGCATAGACTTTGGATAGTTTTACGTTTCCTATTAAATAGTTAAATGCACAATTATACGTTTGATTTTGAAATTCAAACATTGTTAACAATGTTTATCCATGCCATGGATGATATTGTTATTAAAAGATATAATGTACATAAACAACCTCAAGACCAACTTAGAGTACGATTTGTGTATGCTCCAAAGCAACGAGTCTTAAATGATCTTTTAAATCGAGATCAGAATTTACAACTTCCTGTAGTAGCTTGCTATCTTGGCGGAATCGCAAAAGATCAATCTCGAGTTTTTAATAAACTTCAAGGTACATATACTCCGTTGGACAGCACTTCTCTTAAACATGAAGGACAGCCACTTCCTATAGATATTACTGTAAATGTTTCAATATTAACTAGATATCAATCTGACATGGATCAGATTATTACAAACATTTTACCGTACTTTGATCCTTATATTGTTATTTCATGGAGACCTCCTAATAGACCAGACTTTGAAATACGTTCCAATGTTTTTTGGTCAAATAACATTAGTTTGGATTATCCAAAAGAAATAAATGCAAGCCAAAACGCAAGAATTGCTGCAGATACGTCTTTTACCATAAAAGGTTGGTTATTTAAATCATTAGATTCTGATCCAATAGGTACTATTTTTACAATTAATTCTACATATGGAGTAGACGAATTAAAAGAGGGTTTATATTCTTATGATAGACTCGTCGAATCTTATAAAATAGGAGATAATTTAACTATTGCTGGTAATCCACCACAATCTTTGTTTGTAGATCCATATGTAGTGAGAAATGATAAAATGACGGAAGTTTTTGTTAATGGAAGAGGTTTTACTAAAATAAACAATGTGTATTTGTCCGGAGATCAACTTAGTGGATTATCCACCTCATATAATCCATTTTCCGCCACCCCTCTGTCTGCTTCATACCCAGCGTTTAATGCAATAAAAATTCCGCAGAGTTCGTGGAGATATAATAACTTAGACACTCTAAGTTTTATTTTTCCAGCAGTGCATACTTCAGGGTTTGTTGATTTAATAGTTGAAGGTCCTGCAGGCTACGGACAACTTACAAAAACTACTAGAAAAAATACATTTAATCCTTATCCTGTAGGCTCTGCAGAATACAATACATATATTCCCTACCAATTTCCATTTGCAGAAGGCATAAAAGTCGTTTAATTTTTTTTTTGTTGACAAATTTATTTAACATCGGACATTAAAGACCGATGAACACACTAATCAAACAACTAAATCAAATCACTGGAAAAAACAACATTGCCAGTGGTCTTCCACAAAGCAAAAAGCAAAAAATGATTGCTCGTTACATTAATCCTACTAAATATGATTTTGTGGGGTTTGTTGATCGCACAAACGAAGTAGTACTCCGCCCTCGCTATTACAATGTCCGAAACAAACTCGGACAGTTTGCAGCAATCGAAGAGTAATCATACTAATCACAAAAACCTCCTTACTTTTTTTGTAAGGAGGTTTTTTGTTTTTAATACACTTTGCATGTTGCTTTATGATTATTTTTGCATATGATTACTACAAATGACAACTAACATTATCGTAAAACTGCAATACGAAGCTCTTCACAATTGGCCTGGAGTAGTTAATGTACTACCAAATTCTCCATGGATTCATATGCTTAAAGACAAGCACAGACACATTTTTTACATTGCTTTAGAGAAGCAGGTGACTCATTCGGATAGAGACGTTGAAATCATACTGTTTAAACAAGAAGTGATTCAAAAGCTCGAATCTTCATTCGGAAGACCAGGCGATCTCGGACCCATGTCTTGTGAAATGCTTGCTGAATTTCTTTTAAAAGAATATGATTGCTCTTCAGTAGAAGTGCTTGAAGATAACGAAAACGGAGCTAAAGTATATAAATGATCTCGTTTGTTTGTGGTCAATTATGTTCGGGCAAAACTTTATATTCAAAAGCTCTTGCTCATATTTGCAATGGAACTTTTATTGAAGTAGGAGATATTGTTAGATCAATTAAATCCACAGAAGATAGAAAGTCTTTACAGAATTCAAAAAATCTTTTTGAGACTATAATCAAAGAAATAAAAAACAAAGTACAACACGAATTCAAACACGACTTGGTAATTTCTGGAGTAAGACAAAAAGAAATTCTTCAAGCTTTTGAAAACGCTACTTTGCTTTGGGTTGAATGTCCAAAAGAAGTTAGACAACAGAGATATATTAACAGATCAAGAGAAGGCGACACTCAAACATTTGAAGAAGCGGAAGAAGGAGATATAAATTTAGGAATTTTAGAAGTCAAACAATACATTTTAAATAAAAACAACATATGAAATTTTACGTCATACCTCCAAACAAACATTTAGAACTAATGCATAATGGTGATCGTTACTTTTGTTTATGTCACCACTTTTATAATGATTCTGGTTATCGAGACTATTTTTTGAATCTCAGAAAAACAAATCCATCATGCTTTATAACACTTGATAATGCTGCTGCAGAACATTCGTTAGTAAACGAGGATCAATTGCTGGAAGCAGTTGCAATTCTTAAACCCAACGAAGTAATTCCTCCGGATATTCTGTTTAATAAAGTAGGAACCATTAGCAATTTTTTATCTTTTATTTCTAAAATGGAGACAAAAAATTTATTTGAACATACTTCTCTTTTAGCTTGTCCTCAAGGCAAAACTAAACAAGAATGGCTTGATTGCTACACAATTATGAATGCTTGCCCTTATGTTTCATGTGTTGGTTTGAGTAAAATAGCTGTACCTCAATGTTGGAACTGTGCAACAGAAGATACTATGATTGCAGTTTCTCGTAACCAATGCGTATCAGAGTTGCTCTCAAAAAATATGCTAACAAAACCAGTACATTTACTTGGAATGGGAGAGCATAATGAGTTTGACTTTTATCTTAACCATAAGATTCCAAATATACGTAGTTCTGATAGTTGCTACACTGTTCTTGCTGCTATTAATAACATATCGTTTGAAAGTGGAAACACTACTCGCATTCCAACAACTAATGAGTATTTTTCCGTTACGTTGACAGAAGAGCAAAAAACCATTGCTAAACAGAATATTGATTACCTTAAAATGAGTTACAAAGAAGTATGATAGACTTAAAAGTAGTTATTTGCACAAGAGCAAAGACGGATCACGAATTTGAAAAAAGACCAATTTTTAATAGTTTGCAAAAACAAATTCTGGCCAATTCTCACCTAAAATATAAAATTTTTAAAGACAACAAAAACGGACTCTCGTTTAATTATAATCAAGAATTATTAAACCCAGATAATAAAAATTCTATTTTATTGTTTGTACACGACGATGTTGTTTTAGAAGATATATTTTTGTACGAAAAGCTAACAGAAAGTCCATACTCAATCACTGGTTTAGCTGGTACAAAAATATTTAACAAACAATCTCCAAATTTAGCATGGCATTTGGCTTCGTCGAAAACTGATTATGTCGGAGAAGTAGCACACGCTAATCAATCAAATGGTGTTTGGACAACATGTTTTGGTCCAACTAAATCTAGAGCTCTTATTCTTGATGGTTTATTTTTAAGCTGTAAAGTCAATGACTTGCTTGAAAAGAATTTAACTTTCGACGAAAATTTTGGGTTTCATTTTTATGATATTTCTTTTTGTCTGAGAGCTAACGATAAAAAACTAACTTGTGGCACTCTTCCTATTAGAGTAGTTCATCATGGTTTGGGGGATTCAATGCTCTCAAAAGAATGGTCAGATGCCAACATATTATTCAAAAAAACGTACTGTCAATGATTCTAGGAGAACAACAACTACATCAATTATTCGGAGAGACTGGGTATTCTTGCAATTTTAACGAGAAAAAATTTAGTTTCTTGCTCTTTAGAGACCAAATGTCGCCATTTGGTGATATAATAACTTTTCAAAGTAAAATAGCTGTAGGGTCATTACATCTTAAAAATAGTCTCACGTTTTGTATAGAACTTCCTAATATTAATATGTATGGGGCAGTATGCTTTCAGAGATTGTTTTCCACTCTATTGGGATCATTGTTATCAGAGCATTTTCAACAAGAAATTTATGTAAACGAAGGATGTATTTTTATTCAGGAAAAGCAATGTTCTATTAGTCTTATTAATGTAGTAAAGTCTTCATCTTTAATTCATATAATTTTTTCAAAAGACCCTTCCAATGAAACCTTTTTTTGCCTACAAAGCAATGATTCAGAAATAAAGCAGTTTCAAGAAAAAGTAGTTCAAGGGTTTTATCAATTAACAAAAAGCATTTTTCTACAAACACAGCATGACAATTTTTGATTATCTTGCTCAAATTTTTGTTGAAAAGCGAACCGACGTTTCCTTAGATCATTATGTACCTTATATGATTAATCGTTGGTTGTCATTTATAAACCCAACAATATGTGAAAGCATAAATCATTTTAACGATAAAAGCTTACTAGAAAATAAGGAAATGCACTATAAAGTTATGCTAACGTCGTTTCCTAAACTTAAATCGGTTCCAAGAATCGAATATGAAAAGAAAGCCCTTAAAAAGGCAAATGAGGATTCAATTAATTTAAACAAAGTAATTGCACAGAGTTTAGAAATATCCGAAAGAGAAGTCGAAGACATGATCAATTTTAAGAAACTTCTTTAATTGAAAAGTTGATCGCATATCGATCCGTGGTTAATTAATAACTATGGAACAATTACCTCATTCACATAAACTTACAAGAGAAAACAATGGGATTGCGGATATAGACATGTATCAAAACTGTCCTTTGCCAGAAGATTATGAAATTACCGAATTATTAGGGGATATTATTATGGCAGAGTATGCAGATGTAGCAGAAGACGGTCAATCTTTAATTCGTAATGGAATTATTTTACCTCAATCCGTTGTAGAACAAAAAGCATGGAGAATAGGAAAAGTAGTTTTAGTGGGGCCTGACACACGACAGGTTAAAGTTGGGCAAAATATTATTTTTCCTGGAGATAAAGGTTTAGTGGGGTTGAATAGAAATGGAAGGACAGTAGTCTTCTTAAACGAACAAAGAATTTTTGGAATTTGTACCCCTTGTAAATAATTTCAAGTATGCGCTTAGGAAGAACAGCTTTATTTATTTTACTGCAAACAAATGCAGCCGAGCTCCGTTTTAAGCGCAGAATTAAAAAATCAGGATTTAATGATTATCGCAGAATGCTTTGCACTAGTGATAAAAAATTACTACTCTCTGCTCCATCAAAACGTGTTTTAAATTTCGTTCCAACTCATGATCATCTCAAATACGATCCTAATTCTAAAAACTTAGTTGTTACGTGGGATATTTTTTTACAAAACTGGCGGATGGTTAATTGTGATGATGTCGACGTAATTGCCGTTATTAAAACTTCTCCAGATCCAAGTGAGTTCTGGAAATACTTTTACGATAGCCTTGCTAATATGTCTGCAGTACATAAAGCAAGATTTATGAATACATAAAATGTCACTAATTAATACATACCAAATTGCAGTAGATCACATTCCTGGAGAAATTTTTTTATTAGAGTGTTTACAAAAAAATTTAACATTCAGTGTTAATAACAGAATTATAAAAAAAGGCAAATTGCTACTTTTCAGACGTGTTCATTATTTTATTCAAATTGCTCTTCAATCGGAGAATAAAGTAAGAGAAAATTTTGAAATCCCTATTCCTTTTCAAGTAGAAAGTTATGAAGATGAAGGTCTTTTATACTTTGATTATAGACCATCTTCTTTAAAGGTATCTTCTTTGCCCGTAGCTACAAATAAAGTTTCTTCGACGTATTTTAATAAAATCTTAGAAATTACTGTATTGAGCTGATATATTGCTTAAGCTCATTAAACATATCCCACAATTGATTAGGAACATTTTGCTTAAATGTTTTGAAATCATTTTCAGTTAAGCTTTTTCTTACTTTTGTTCCGGATACATCATCGATTCTAGGAATTTCTTTTACTTCAATGTCTTTGTTATTTTCTAATTGATTGCGATACGTTTCCGCTCTGTCGGTTCCAGCTAATACTACATTAATTGTCTTAGTACATTTTTGTATACTTTTTAGTAAATTTCCAGTTTCAGTTACAACAATTTCAATTCTCTTTTGAAAGCACCGTTCTAGCATTTTTTTCTGTATTTCAATGGGAAAAGGATTAGCTGAATCCACTTTTGATTTAACAACGTTTACCACAACGTGATCATATTCAACTAATGCGTTATTTATTATATTATAATGAGCAATAGTCAAAGGACTAAACCTTCCTATTACTAAGGCATTGTTGTTTCCAGGAAGTTGTTTAATTAAAAGGGTTTTTGCTGTTAAAAACACGTCGTCTTTTACGTTTATTTCGGTCTTATTTGGATCGATTCCTGTCAGCTTATCATCCAGTTTAACATAAACCCATGCAGAAAGTTTAGATAGCAATTCTTTCATAGTTCCTTGCGTTCCAATTGATTTCAAAGCAATGCTTGATAGTTCTTTAATTTTTTTATAATATGTTTCTGGATCTACCGGAGCAAATTTTCGTTTAATGTTTTGTCTTACTTCTTTTGAGTATTGATCTTCTTGTACAATTTTTAAAAATGTTCCATCTTTAAATTCTAAAACAACACCTTCCATAACACCTCCATGTACCGAAGGAATAGATAAAAACCGTGTTTTAAGTTGTTTTATAACTTCTTCTGGTGTCGTTGTACTCTGTACTATTGTTCTTAGTTTTCCTTTAAACAGTGTAGCAGGCGTTTTAACATTCAAAATACTCGCATACTCTTCACGCTTTGTTACATCAAAGTGTTCCGATTTTGTAGTTAATCGACCAAATTCTTCATTATATTTAGTAGAAGACGTAGCAAGAAGAATTAATTGATGTATGTTTGTATACTCTCGTGTAAGAGTAGGCTTTTTCATTAAAAATTCAAAAAACAATTCCGTGTTTGAAGGTATTTGTTCAAGGTTAGGATTGGCTTGTGCTTTTTTTAAAACATCAAAAACAAATTGAAATTGACTCATTCCGATTGAGTGCTTTTTAATTTTTTTACGAGTTTCGTCGCTTATACTTTCTAAGTCTTCTGGATATACAATATTACCTTTATAAGCAACAATCCAATTTTCTTTCCAATTTGTTGATAGGGAATTGTTCGTTCGAATTACCGTTAATTTTACTCCATCGGTTTTTTCTGTCACTATTACAGGAATATCTAAAAGTCCGTTAATTTTCTTTTTAGCTTTATCTATATTCAATATAGAAATATCTAACATTTCAGATTCGTTTAAAATATTAAATGATAATTTGTTAAAAAAATTTTTAAATGAACCTACGTTTAACTTACTTGATCTAATCATTTAACTCCTCCGTCATACGATAATTTTCATAATATTTTTTAATTTGCAATAAAACAGAATGTGTTGCTTTATCTTCGGACAGAGACATTAATTTTTCGTATGTCTCAGGAAGATTGGGTATATTAGTAATTTTAAAATCTTGTTTGACCTTTTCAAATCCAGCTTTTTTGACTTCATAGTCAAGAGCTGGATTATTTCTTTCAAATCCTTGTACGCCAGGTCCAAACAATCGTCTATAAAAATCTCTAAATATATCCAATCTGCTATTTGGCGTCAAGTATTTGTTTGATAGTTGTATTAAACCCACAAACGAATCGAACATATTTAAGTCATTTAAAGAAAAATTGTTTCCAAAAATTTCTTTAGCAATTAATTCTGGTTCTGTTATATAAATAGATTCGTCTGTAGATTTTTCTTTATAAGCAGGTTTTCCGTCGTGAAAAATATGTGTTCCTTTATCATCTTTCACTGGCTCGAAAGCATCGGTTCTAAGGCCTCTATCTATAGAAAACTTTTTAACAGACAATCCTCTGGGAGGAAAAGTTTTAACTAGTCTTGGGTTTGCAGCAGTAGCAGCCTTAGTAAAAAGAGCAACTTGTTCGGAAGTTTTTAAGTCAGAACTTCCAGCCAATGATTGCAATAAATATTTATGCAATACTCCTTTAAATCCTTCTTTAATATCTTCCCATGATGAACTATGACTAAATTTAGCAAATTTGCTGGGACGCTGTTCAATATAATCTAAAAATTCAAAATCAATCTGAAGACTTAGTTTTCCATCAATTGATATCAAAGAATTTAATTGATGTCCTTTGGTTAAGCTAGTTTGTTTGGTTCCAACAAAGATAACGTGAGGAGTGATTTGTCTACCTTTTATACTGCCTAAAAACTCGAATAACTCCGTTTTTTTATTTGAAGGAACTGTTACATCTATATCTCCGATTGTTTTTTTATATTTTACAAATTCTTTGTCGGTAATTTTTAGGTTAAAAAAATGTTCTGAGGACCCATTAAAAATATGACCGGTTTTAATATCTTGTTCGTTTGGCCAAATTTTTTCTTTATATACATTTGAAAATTTTAAATTCAAAGTTTCAAAAAATTGTATTAATTTCTGCACAATAGAAGTTCTTTTGTGCTTGAGCAAATCCACTTTTTCTGCTTGAATTTCGTGACCAGTCGAGTTTATTACTCTTACATTTCCACCTTCTAATAACGGATATTTGGAATTAAAAAAAGACTCAAACGCAACTTCTATCATTTATTTATTTATTAAAAACTTCAATATTTATAGATAGTTTTAGAGCCTTTGATTACAGCAGTCCGTATTTTATCCGAAGAAGTTGTTTTGGTTTTTTTATTAAAAATGCTATCATAATTTTGATCAAAAATCTTTTTATTTACCGGACGTGGCTTATCTCCTTTACCTGCTTGATTTGAACTCATACATTTATTTTAATCTACAAATTATTAAATTCAATTATATAAGAACAAAAAAAAACCCTGGTCTTTCAACCAGGGTTTTTTGTAATCTGTTAACGAATATGCTTCGTATTGTCTCTTATTAGAGATAAACGACGCCACCAGTGCGATCGAAAGCATTCTCTTCGCCGAGGCCCTTACAGATAACGAGGTGGTAATAGAGTTCAGATCCGAAGATGTGATCTACTACACCGTATCTTGTAAGTAATCCAACGCGAGGAGCGAAGTCGTTTGGTCCAATAGTTCTTTGAACCATTACAGGGATGTATGGGCAATAGAGGATACCACTATCGTAGTATTCTGTGCCTTTATATCCAAGTAAAGCATAATCTATTGCGGCAGTTCGTCCGGGATTGTAGCCACCATTGAGGTTTCTCTTATTGTAACCGTATTGGTTAACTTGGGCTTCCGTACGAGTGTCTCTGTAGATTTGGAAACGACCTCCGACAGATCCGACCTTAGCAATTCCAACTGGTTGTGTGTTAACGTTACCGTTAACTGGCATCCATGTGAAATTAGGAAGTGTCTCGAGAATTGCGCAGATACGAGGGGTAGCGATAATAAAATTAGCGGCACCACGACGATTTCTGATAGCAACTCTGTTTGCCTCAACAACAAGTCTGTTGTAGAAGTCACGAGCACGCTCTCCAGACCAACGTCCATCAGCTGATTGGGCGTACCAGAAAGAATATCCAGCGCCTGGTCCAGCATTGAGACAGACTTGAATCATACGTGCGATCATTTCGCGGTCGATTTCAGCCTGAATTTCATAGGACATGGTAGTTGTAAGCTCGGAGTCGATGTCAATACCATTCATATTCTTAAGATCTTGTTCGAGTTCGACAGACCACTTTGCTGCAAGACGTCTTGTCATTGCTTCAACAGCGGTTTTTTCGAAAGCGACAGTGATTTGAGGAATCTTTGAGCTGAGCTCAAATTGGCTGAGTAATTGTCCAATACCTTGATCTTCAGGCATGAAGTCGAAGATACCAGGGGCACCACTCAATTTTGTTGCGTCACTAGTTCCTGTGAAAGCAGAGTTTAGGTAGTTATAACCTAATTCTTTGCCAGCAGGATTTCCATTAGCATCCACACCAGTTGATTGAGCTTGAGGCGCACCAACTGAAGGATTTGCTGCAGAACCAGTTGAACAATCCCAACAATTTCCATCACCTTTAGTCGAATAACCAAGAGCTTCGTCTTCATACTTGTAGCGCATTGCGAAAGCAAGGCCAACAGGTCCAGTCATTGGTTGAACACCAACGATCTCATTTGTGATGAGTTCTGGGAAGGTACGACGAATCATTGGAATGAGGACTTTAGGTAAGCGAGCATCACCACTTGCGTATGAGTCACTAGAAAAAGCAGATGCTCCAGCGCCAGCATTGGCACCAAAGACACTACCTGGATTTCCAGAAGCATTAGCTTCAGTTAAGCACCACTTTTCTTGGTTTTCCAAGAGAATAGCTGTGTTTAAACGGGTGTTCTCGTTGACGATTCCAGAAACCTTGTCTGATTGGAAATCCAAAATTGGACTCCACTTTTCGACTAGATTTTCTGCGAAGTTCTTATCGATATGCATTATATTTGCCATAGTTTTTTTTGTCTCCTTTGTTTTTTTACAGTGAGTGAATATTAACGAGCAAATTTAGATTTGCTTATTTTCTTCATCTCGTTCAGATAGCCGTTTACACCATCACTTGTGGTTTCACGTTCAATCTCATTGTTAAAATTTGCTTGCTCCTCAATTACTTGAGGGCGGTCAATTGTAGTTTCAAGTTGCTCAGAAATTATGTTTTCTTGTGCTTTTTCAACTTCTGTTTGTGTTTCTCTTTCAAACATGTCAACTACATATGAAAAATTTTCACTAATATACTCAGCATCTTTATTTTTTAATAGTCTTGAAATAAAGGCTTTTTTTGCTGTAGGCATATCAGCAGTCTTGCTTTCTAAGAGCATATGCGCTTGCGCTTTTTTATATTCGTGATTAAGAGTTGTGTTTTCTTTTAAAGCCTCATTCAATTCTTTGCGTAAAGAATCAATTGTCTTTTTGCCATCAACTAAAGCTTCTTTAATTTCAGTATCAACAAGCTCTTCGCTGATTCCTACAATCTTTCGGATTTCTTCAATTTGCTTTGAAGCTCTAATATTTTCAACTGCTTCGTTAATTTGATCAGCAGGAATTGTTTTATCAAGATACAAATCTAAGTAATTTGATACTTCCTCAACAATTCTTTCTTGAAATGATTTAGCTTCTTCGTTTAAGGCTTTCTCATACTTTTCTACAACTTGTTTAAGCATGCTTGCATGTTTAGTATCAATGTTTTTTACAAGCTTTTGTAATTTTACAGCATGATCAGTATCAATTGCTTCAACGAGCTTTTCTAATTTTTGAGTATGATCTTCATCAATTTTTTCAACAAGCGTTTGAAGCTTTTCAGTGTGATCTTTATCAACTTTCTCAAGAACAGTTTGAAGCTTATCGCTATATTCAGAATCGATTTGTTGTTTTACGTTTTCAACTTCTAAAGCTAACTTTTTGTTAAAGTTTTCACTTTCAGCTAAAACTTCTTTTTCTACTTTTTCTTTAACAGCTTCTTCAAATGAGGTTTGAATTAGGGTTAAAGTTTCTTCAGAGATTAAGTCTTTGAATTGTTCTTCAAGAATGTCTTTTACTTTCATGATGTAAATTATTTATCTTTTTCTGTTTGTTTTTTTTGTGAGAGAGCAATTTTTACTCTTTGTGCTAATTGAGCTTCAACAACGGAGCTCAAAGAATTACTTGCTTTTTTGTAATCTTTATTTACAATATCGCTAATAAATGTTTTAATTAATTCTGTTTTCATATGGTTAGTTAGCTCCTTTTAGTGTTGCAATAAAATTGAGTAATTGTTCTTTAATAAACATATCAGTTTCTTTTTTTGGAAGCGTTGCAATGTTTTTTTGAAGAGTTTGGAAAGCGTGTTCAGACAATTCAACAATTCTACCATCTCCTCCAACCATCCACTCTTTAGATTCGAGAATGGATTCCAACATTGCATTTTGGACGGATGGCTGGTGAACTACATCTAGACATATTAAATGAAAGTTGGAAACCTTTTTGCCTTGGTTCGATTCAGTTAAATTTCCCAATCCTCTAGTAGATATACCCATTTGTATTTTGTCTTTTACTAAAGACTTTAAAAGTTGACCCATTGGTGTATCGAGTATTAACGATTTACCCATAAAATAGTTATCGTTTTGTTTAAGTTCGACAACTAAGTGACAAGCATTTACAGGATTGACTTCTGTTGATTGAGGGTGATTCATTTCTCCAATTGCTCTGCGAGTTTGAATCATATCTGTACCATATCTTTCTACTTCACGCTTCATTTCATCTAACTGATAGATGCGTCCATTTTGATTTTGCTTTTCAGCCATCATATATGGACCCGAAATAAAATATTTTTGAGGTTCAGTCTTATTTTGCTCTTCGACTAAAAATTCTAATGATTCGTGTAGTTCTGTGGTTAAAAATTTAAGCCCCATAGTTTTATTTATTGTTATTAAAATATTTTTTCAATTAAAAGACTCAAATATTATGCTCTATTCCAATTTTGTTCGAAATAAATTTTGAAAAACGAATTGATAGGTCTATCCCATTTTGAAGGAAATATGCACTGTAGACCGACGTTAGGAATGGTTGCTGCAGTTGCACAATTGCTTATTGCAAAACCATAAATTGCTTCAGGAGTTGCTGGAGGAGGTGTTGTTGGAGAAACAATTAAATGGTATGACTTCTTAAACGAATTAGGAACGTAAGTAGTATCTTCTGCTTGTAGTGTATTTCCTGTTGTTGAGTATGGTGTATATACTGGAGCTGCAACAGCTGCTCCATTAGAAGTAGAAATTAAATTTGCCGGGTTTTCGAAGAAATCTCTTTTTGCAGTGAAGTAACCTGCAGCAGGAGCAGCATTAAGTTTATACAAATAATAGTTTGAATTTGATGGCTCAAACATTGCATGTCCTGATGCAAACGTTTTTCCAGTTACGGTTCCATTAGGAAGAATAGTAGCAAAAGGACAATTAAAAACGCCTAAATCGCTATTATTCGGAAGTAGAAAGGTTGAACTGCTGCCATCAGTACTAACTTGAAATATTTGTCGAGTCGTAGAAACTCCAGTTGAGAGTCTTAATTCATAAATTATATAAGCAAATTTATTGTTAGCTAAAGTAAAGCTAGACGGAAGCTTTACCTTACTAAATAAATCATAACCGCCACCTCCCCTTAATGATCCAGTTCCTAATTCGCTAATTACTTTTGGTCCACCGGTAGTATTCGTTAATTTAAAAGTTCTTCCTAAACTGTATGTTGCACCAGTCAATGATGAATATGTAGATAACGTATAGCTTGCAGGTTCAGCTGGCTGGATACTTGTTTGAAGTTCTAGAGCAGTCATTGTCACATCAGTAACTTGTGGAACAGCAGTTCCGCTGCCAGCAAATGCTACAGGAAATGAGTCAGCCCATGTTTTTGTTGCAACTCCATTTAAGCCACCATCTGTAATTAAGTTGTCGGCATCAGCAATTAATTGCAAATTTCCATAATTGTCTGGAATGTAAACTTTAAAATTTCCTGAGACTCTGGTGTTAAGTGTAAACATATACTTTATTTATCTAGGTTAATATATTTTTTTTATGTAATGTTCCATTTTGACATTAAATAGCGAGAAGTAAGTTCTCTCATTTCTTTTGTTAGTATTTTAGGAATAATTATAAACTCAAACCAATAACACTCTGGTGCAAAATTTCCCGTAGCGGATTTATTTATTCTTAATATACTGTTTCCATTAAATTGTATTGAAGAAGGAGAACTATCTTCTGTTATTCCTTGTTGAGGGAACATTAAGTCTAAGTTAATTTGCGAGTTATTTGCATAAGCAAACGTACCATTCGTTGTTTGCTCAACCGTTAATAATTGTATTGTATTTGCTGAGCGAGCGTAAGAAGTGCTTCCCACTCTCAAATAATTAGTAGGACTTTTAATTACATCAATTTCAAAAGTTTCTCCATTAAAAATTAATGAAGAAGATCCAACTTGTATTGCTTTGTTTTGATTATCAAAATCTCCAAACGACCAGCCAACAAAAGTATCTTGATCAGGCTCAGCTTCCATTAACGGTTTTACTACCATAAATGTTGTAACACTGGTCAATGTGTTAAAATTAGTGACATTACTACTCAAGAAGCTTGTCATGGAGAAGTACAAAGCATTTTTTCCGTTATGTTGATTTAAACTGAGAGTCGGTGTCGAAGAGCTGTTCTCTTGAATTAGTGTTCCCCATACCGATACAGGGTCTCCTGAATTAACAGCTCTTTGTGTTTGATTAATATCTTTGTACAATATTTCTGAGTTACTAGAATCAGATGCTACAATTGGATTTAATGTTTGAACATCAAACTTTTCGAGCGTCACAAAATCATTTGTCGTATAAATTACATTCATACCGTCAATAACGGTTATTCTAACGTTTGTTGTTTGTAGCAATGATTCGCTTTCAAAATCAGCACTCTCGGGATTGCTGAAAAGGTAATTATTGTACCATCGATTACTATCCGAACTGCTTAACTGCCAGACAAATACAAAAGGAGGAAGAATGTTAGCAGAGGCCCACTCTGCAGCATTGGAAGAAACCGTATAAGACAATGTTGTAGTATAACTAATTTCAGATACAGGTATAGGGGTCGGAGTTGGGGTAGGACTGGATGTTGTAGTTGGAGTTGGACTAGAACTAGATGTTGGGGTTGGAGTTGGACTAGAACTAGATGTTGGTGTTGGAGTTGGACCAGATGTTTGAGTTAGGGTTGGTGTAGCACTGGAAGTTGGAGTTGGGCTAGAACTAGACGTTGGTGTTGGAGTTGGACTAGATGTTTGAGTCAGGGTTGGTGTAGCACTGGAAGTTGGAGTTGGGCTAGAACTAGACGTTGGTGTTGGACTAGATGTAGGTGTGGGCGTTGGAGTCGAAAAATTTGGATCAACACCAATAAACCCACTTAATATAACATTTTGCGTAAAAATATCATTATAAAACATTTGTTCAGTTAAAAGCGTTTGGCCACTTTCTCCTGATAATATTATGTTATTAGATAATAAATCATTAATATTTTCTAAGCTTTCTTCAATTAACATCAAATTGTCCGAAGATGAATTAAATCCAGAGAGCGTCAATGCTTGCGTAAACGCTTCAAACGGCGTTTCTATGTATTCCGAATCCATGACAGATAAATTGTCTGAAGATGAATTGAATCCGCTTAATTGTTGAACTTGATTAAATGAGTCGGATGTAGCTTTTATGTATTCCGAATCCATGATAGACAAATTGTCCGAAGATGAATTAAATCCAGAGAGCGCTAATGCTTGCGTAAATGGCTCAAAAATTGCTTCTAGATTTTCTGAATCCATTACAAATAAATTGTCCGAAGATGAATTAAATCCAGAGAGCGCTAATGCTTGCGTAAATGGCTCAAAAATTGCTTCTAGATTTTCTGAATCCATTACAAATAAATTGTCCGAAGATGAATTAAACCCAGAGAGCGTTAATGCTTGCGTAAACGGCTCGAAAATTGGTTCTAGATTTTCTGAATCCATGACAAATAAATTGTCTGAAGATGAATTAAAGCCACTTAATTGTTGAGTTTGTTTAAACTCTTCAAAGTATGTTTTAGGATATATTGGATCTAAACTACTTAAATTGTCTGAAGATGAATTAAAGCCACTTAATTGTTGAGTTTGTTTAAACTCTTCAAAGTATGTTTTAGGATATATTGGATCTAAACTACTTAAATTGTTTGATCTAGAATTAAAACCGCTTAAACGAAGAGCTTGAGTAAATGGCTCGAAGTGTGTTTTAGGATATATTGGATCTAAACT
>Ga0078894_10001459_pt1 | contig 17538 bp, 14 predicted proteins | sample LauGreSu1BDMLBSD_2_FD_67506 | JGI IMG/M metagenome (GOLD analysis project Ga0078894, IMG submission 67506) | Freshwater lake microbial communities from Lake Michigan, USA - Su13.BD.MLB.SD (version 4) (version 4) | ecosystem: Environmental > Aquatic > Freshwater > Lake | place: Lake Michigan... | reverse complement strand
CTGGCCGCCGGCTCTTTCCACATTAATTAATTTCTGACAAACTAGCAGGTAGGTCGTTCTTGCCTACCTGTGACCCTTCCTGTCTAACTTCACCAACAGATCTGAGGTTTCTGCCTATGCTCCTCGTGAGGGCTTGTGATCGCCTTGTGACTTTCGCACAGATTTCATTTCTCTTGATGGTTCTAAGTTTTGCCTTACTTGAGTCAAACCATGCGAATGCAGGCACGCAAACTGGCGACCGGGAATTTGTCCAAGTTCAGGGACGCCATTTTGTTATTGGCAGCAGAAGATACGCCTATCTTGGGACCAATCTTTGGTACGCAGCAAATCTTGGTGCTGAGGGTAATACCGCTGGGCGTGCGCGATTGGTAAGGGAGCTTGATAGTCTAGCAAAACTTGGCGTGCGCAATTTGCGGATCATGGCTGGAACAGAGGGACCTGATGATGCTCCGTGGCGTATTTCGCCATCAATGCAGCCTAGGCCTGGTGAATATAATCAGGCAGTGCTTAGTGGTCTCGACTTTACCCTTGTAGAGATGGCTAAACGCTCGATGCGAGCTGTAATGTGCCTCGGCAATTATTGGCACTGGTCAGGTGGGTTCGCCCAGTATCTCAACTGGGCCGGAGTGGGCCCAATTCCCTATCCACCTCCAGCTGAAGGAGGCAACTGGAATACCTACAAGTCTTACGTCGAGCAGTTCTACACAAATGCGGCAGCGAAAGCGGCTTTAGCCCGGCATATTGAGACCATGGTCAAACGCGTCAACGGCATCACACAAGTCCCCTACACCGACGACACAACCATCATGGCGTGGGAACTCGCCAATGAGCCAGATGCCTACGAAAACAAAAGGGCTTTCGTCGACTGGGTAGCTGAAAGCGCCAGATTAATCAAATCACTCGACTCGCATCATCTGGTTATATCCGGCAGCGAAGGTGAAACCATGCAGGACGTGAGCGAGTTGCCTGAAATCGACTACGCAACGACTCACATTTGGGTACAAAATGCTGGATGGTACAATCCGGCTGATCCCAAAACCTATCGTGAGGCGGTCAAAAAAGCTATCGCCAGCCTCGCCAAATCACGTGCGCTGGTGGCCAAAGTCGGCAAGCCCCTAGTGTTGGCTGAATTTGGTATTGCTCGCGACTTAGGTCGCTACGAAGGAGAGGCACCAGCTACGCACCGACTCCACTTTTTCAACAAGATCCTTGGTCGTGTTTACTCTGCGGCCAAGGTCAGTGATGAGTTAGCAGGAGCAAATTTTTGGGCATGGGGCGGTGAAGGTCGCCCTCGACGCCCTGGGACTAATTGGTCAGTTGGCGACGACTTCACCGGAGATCCACCACATGAGCCCCAAGGGTGGTATTCGATCTATGACAAAGATATCGATATGGCTTTACTATTAAAGCGTTATTCTGGACTGTTTCGCTCCATTCAATAACCATTGTTGGCAAAGAAATGACGCGGGCAACCAATACTGAGTGGATCTGGCTCAATTTCAAAATTGGTGCCTTCAGTATTGGCGTGGCTTCGCGTCTACTCCTATTTGAGGAGGCGATGGTCCGCAAGCATAAGTGGGTCACCGCTGACGAATTTCAAGAAATGCTAACTCTAGCGCAGATGCTTCCTGGACCAAACCTCGTTAATTTCTCGATGTGCTCTGGATCAATATTAGTATCTAGGTGGGCATCTCTACTTGCTGTATCAGCATTAATATTGCCAGGCGCATTCTTAGCTTTAGCGGTCTATAACTTCGCACCTCTTGATGATCCGCATGTCAAAAGGTGGTTTCAAGGCATGGCCATTGGTGCTTTCATGCTCAATGCCCGTTTCATTTGGCAACTAGCCAAGGGACTACCGTTTGTAACAACTGGACAAAATCTTTCAGCATCCGGCGCTCGCCGCAAATTGATCGGTCGCTCTCTTATAGCTACCACTGTAACGATCGCTAGCATGTGCGGATTACCGGTGGGGATGATCGTAGGATCTGCTGCAGCAGTGTGCTTGATATGGGAGTTTTGCTGGTGATTTACTGGCAGCTATTCTTCCTCTTCGCTGGTGCCAGCCTCATGGCATTTGGTGGCGCTATCGGCATGCTCCCATCTATCAACGACACCATTGTAAACACCTTTCACTGGATGGACACCGAAGCTGTCATGCGCTCCTATGTGCTAGGGCAGTTTATGCCAGGACCAAACATGGTGATGGCAACCCTGATTGGCTACCAGGTGGCTGGGTTAGCGGGTGCCACATCAAGTACCTTGGGCATGTATCTTGGCCCAATTACCGTTACCAGTGTAGTCACGGGTATTTATTACCGCAATCGCGGGAAGTCCCATGTACGTCGCATCGAGATAGCTCTCCGTCCTCTGGCCCTTGGGCTGGTCCTGGCAGCAACTCTCCAGTTTCTGAGCAATGAAATGCGGTCAAACATGATCGTCGGTCTCAGCCTCGGCCTACCCTTGGTTTGGCTCCATTGGCGAGGACACATTAACACTTTGATCGGTGTCTTTCTTATGGGAGCTGGATGGTATGCTGCTTACCGATTTGGCTTTCTTGCAAATGTTACTATAGAGCCTAGTGCACTCTGATAATTAGTCGGAAAACGCTCGAAGCTCTCAATTGACCATCCCGCCTTGGCGAGTCAAAATAATATAGTCCCCTCCTCTGACTATCTCTCCCGTCTTAGCCCACTCGCCTGCGGATACTTATGAACCTCGTGTCTATTCCACCCAACGTTATGCTTGCTCGTTTGTCCCGGCGTATTGGCTGGAGGATTCCTACTTGGGTGCAAGGAGCTGGCGGCAACGTTTCCTTGAAGTACGAGGCAAATGGTCGCCAGCATCTACTGGTAAAGGCAAGCGGTGTCCGTCTCGACCAACTGACTCCTCTACGGGGTTTTGCAGCTGTCGATACAGAGCTTTTTCGCTCTAAATTTGATCTAGCCAAAGAGCATCTTAAAACTCTCGGCCAAAAAGAAGCTGAGTCAAAATATGCGCGAGCGATATCTGAAAGTCAGATTTCTTACGGTGAAAATCCCACTAATGACCGCCCATCTATGGAGACCGGTCTTCATCTAGCTATGCCGTCCCCAGTTGTAGCTCATTTTCATTCGCTTCCTGCCATCCTCATGGCACATCACGTTGAGACAGACCAAACTCTTAAACCGTGGTTGGAACGCCAAATTGGCGGCAAGCTAAGTGTGCTTCCAGCTCTAATGCCTGGCAGGGAGCTTTCGGTCGAGGTTTTTTCTCATCGCGATGCCAAGGTCTTGCTCCTAGCCAATCACGGAGTCATCCTGGCAATCAATGACGCTAGGGATATAGCTCTATGGGAAGCTGTTGAGCGTAGATTCCTGCAAAATTATCGGTACACTGACTTACTCTCATCCTGGGCCGGTGGACACCGAGCCAATCTCAACGCCGAAACTAGAAACGTTCCCATACCACTCAGATTCTATTTGCCTGATACTGCCGTTTTTGCGAACGAGATTCAAAGGTCGCTCATCTCCAAGCAGATTTCTGGTGGTGAAAAATGTTTCGTCCTCAATAGCGAGAGACAAGACCTAATAGAGATATGGTCCGCGCAGCAAATGCTTTACGCCGCTTGCCCTAGTCTCGCCACCCTACCTGATCGGGTAGTCGATAGAATCCGTGGTCTACCCACAGAAAAGTATCGCCTCAAAAAGTCGGCATCATAATTTCAAGAGACCGCTTTTATGCCTCCAAGCTCTAAGCAGAAAAAGAAAATCCAACTACTGATTCCAATGTCTGGATCAGGATCACGATTTCGCAGTGCTGGCTACCAGGAGCCTAAGCCGCTGATTCCGGTTTCTGGCGTGCCGATGATCGAGCGTGTGCTCGATCTTTTTCCATGGGATTGGCCCTGCACCTTTGTCCTGTCTAGTGACCACCGAGACACCGATCTAGCCAAGTTACTTGCGGATCTTAGGCCATCATCAAAGATTTTATGGATTGACGAAAAAGAGCGGTATAAAAGTCCGTTCAAAGGTCCGGCTCTCGCAGTATATATGGGTGCCAAAACCCTAGACCCTTCACTCCCGGTACTGGTCTCCTATTGCGACTATGGCATGATCTGGGATGCCAGACATTTCGAGCGCTTTGTAGGATACAGTGATTGTGACGCCTGCCTCGTATCCTACCGCGGATTTCATGCTCATTATCTCAGTCCGACTATGTATGCATATTCCCGAATAAATAATGAGTTAGTTCGAGCTGTACGAGAGAAAGGTTGTTTCACCTCAAATCGCGAAACCGAGTATGCCTCAGCAGGGGCATACTACTTCAAGAGTTCGAAGCAGCTTCAAGATGCGCTCGAGTGGCAGGTTGAGGATAAGCTCGAAGTCCAAAACGAACACTACGTGAGCCTCGCCATCGAGGCCATGCTCAAGCGAATGCCGCAGTCGGCTGTTCGCGTTTTCGAGATTCCAAAATTTTGCCAGTGGGGCACCCCGGACGACCTTAAAACCTTTGAATACTGGGAGAAGACGTTTACTTCTTGGAACAAGCTACTGGGCGACCCTAGTAGTTATGAAGTGTCTCAGATCCTCATGCCTATGGCAGGTCATGGCAGTCGCTTTCAGAATCTCAGTGACAAACCAAAGCCGTTTCTCAAAATCGGTGACAAAGCGATGTTTGAGCTGGCGCTTGATTCGCTCCCGACGTCGCCTGCAACGGTCGTAGTTGCATTAGATGATCATCGCCGTCACTTGGAGGAAATCCCCAGTCGCGATATTCCAGTGATCGCCCACCTCTTGAGCAAAACTCCACCAGGGCAGGCGTTATCTACAGAGCAGGGCCTATCTAAATTAGATAAAGCAAAGGAAGTGATAGTCTCCGCCTGTGATCATGAGATCGTCCTGTGCCGAGACAAGTGGCGACGATTTCGCGCAGCGCCCAACTGCGATGCGGCGATCTTCACGATACAGGGTTTTCCAGGCGCCAAAAGACGGCCAAATGCCTTCGCCTACGTCGTCCCAGTGAAGGGTGACAATCCTTTTCCCGAGGTAACATCGGTATCGGTGAAGCAACCTGTGTCTAGTTCACCTAGTGATGATCACCTTCTTGTCGGAACATTTTGGTTCAAGCAAGTAAAAGTCCTGGCTGAATATCTCGATCTACTAAAGGCCCGCAACTTAACGGTCAATGGTGAGCTTTACCTTGATAGCATTTTTACCGTGATGATTGAGCATGGTCTCAAAGTGAGGATGATTACGCTCGACGGTTATATCTGCCGCGGTGATCCGGACTCACTAGCGGAGTCAGTCTACTTCCAGGAACTCTTTGGGGGCAGATCGCTCAGTATAAATGGGCGTTTCATACCGAAGGGGTCCCAATGACAGTATTTGAACTCGTTGTACCCGCCTATAACGAGGAAATGAATCTTCCTCTGGTCATAAAACGCTGCGCTGAATCAGCTGTAGCGAATGGGTACAATGCGTCGAATTTTCAGTTAATCGTGGTCAATAACGGCAGTACTGATGCTTCAGCCTCGGTACTTCGGGAGATAAAAGAAGGTCCACTTGGTCAATGGTTTAGGGTCGTCAATGTCCATCCAAATCAGGGATATGGCTACGGTCTCAACGAAGGTCTTAAAACCACAACAGCAGAATTTATCGGCTGGTCCCACGCAGATATGCAAACAGACCCGACCGATGCCTTTCGGGCTTTAAAAGTACTCCAAGATGCTAACAAAGACGGGGGCACCTCGGGAGTTTTAGTTAAGGGAGAACGCCATGGCCGCAACTGGAAGGATGCCATGGTCAGTCGTGTGTTTGCTCGCTTTGCAGCATTAATTCTCGGTCTAAGAGTTAGTGAAATAAACGCCCAACCCAAAGTTTTTGAAAGACAGTTGATTCGTAACTTGACCAACCCTCCCTATACGTTTGGCTTTGATCTTTACGCGCTTTATAGAGCCGCCAAAGCTGGCTACCGCTTTGTTGGGATCCCAGTCCAATTTCCAGATAGGCAGTATGGACTTTCGAAATGGTCTGCATCACTTAGTAGCAGACGTCGCACAATCCTTGGGCTCATTCGCTACATGTGGCAACTCATGCTAGATGAGGGTCGCCTATGAGGGAGCTTTTAAGACACCCCTTGTTTTGGCTTGGCCTCGTTATACGGATGGCGATTTCACCATTTTTTGGTTCTTACTACCTCTCTGATCTATTCATACCGTTTCTAGATCATGCCGTCCTAAATCCAACCATGAACCCCTGGTCGGCCCTCACCAAAGCTAGCTTCCCCTACGGGGGCTTCCTATTTGGAGTCCTCTGGCTACCACGCTTTTTGCTTTATAAAATTTTCGGTGTGTCCGTGCTGGGAGCAGGTCCCATAGGGATTGCGCTCACTAAATTGCCGCTTGTCGGGTTTGAAATAGTACTACTTACTTTTATGAATAAAGTTGGCTCGAGTTTCAGGCGAATTGCCATTTTTTATTGGCTAAGCCCCATTGCAATCTATGTCACCTACATCCATGGGCAGTTAGATATTGTAATGGTCACTGCCGTTTTCATTAGCTTCAGTCTCCTGCAAAATCGCCGCATCGTGCCATCTGCCATAGTCATGGCATGTGCTATGGGCGCCAAGTTTAGCGCAGCACTCATGATACCGCTGGCCCTTGGTTATATCTGGCACCGGGAATTTGCGCCAAGATCGTGGCGATTCACTCTGACCTGGCTTGGTTTATGTGCGACGCTTTCCTGCCTATTCTTCCTCCCTCTCATTAGCGCCCAAAGTTTGACCTATGCAACCGTTGGATCACCTGAGGCGCTGAGGCTTCTGGCAGCCCGCATTGACCTTGGCTTGAATTCCTATCTGTACCTCGGCCCGGCATTGGTTGCTGGTGTGCTTTCCTGGCTCTGCCTTGGCTCCCGCATGAGCGGCGAAGGGCTCATTATGGCAGGAGGCTTCGTCTTTGGAGCTCTATTGGTGACTACCCAATCGATGCCAGGATGGTATCTTTGGGCGCTCCCTATGCTCGCCATGTTATATATTCGCTATCCAAGCACTCCGGCACTCCCCTGGTATGGATTTAATGCACTCTATATTATGGTATTTGCAGCTCTCCCATCGGGAATCATGGGTAATTCTGAGTCGCAAATTCCGTGGTCACAGATCTTCTTCACACTACTGCAAACCAATCTAGCTCTGATACTTGGCATGATATGGTACATAGCATTGCGACATGAAGTGCAGACGCAGCAGCTACTGAGGCCTGTCGTCATTGGGATCGCGGGCGATTCCGGCGTTGGCAAGGACCGACTGAGCAAGATACTTGTCGATAGTTTCTCCGATAAACATACTACCGTGATCCATGGCGATGATTATCACAAGTGGGAGAGAGGAGATGCTCATTATCAAAGAGTTACTCACCTACATCCTGAAGCAAACCATTTAAAGACGATGGGTACCGACGCAAGGTCTTTAATCAAGGGCCGGATGATCAAGGTTCGACACTACGACCATCATAGTGGGCGTTTCACCTCGCCTCACGATCTAAAATCCGAGCGCACTCTGATAGTTCAAGGTTTGCATACACTGTATTTGCGCGGCATGCGCCGCAACTTTGACATCCGCGTCTTCTTGGCACCACACGAAATTCTGCAGATGGCCTGGAAGATCCGCCGAGACGTCAAGGAACGTGGGGCTGAGATAAAGAAGGTGGTCAAATCTATCGAGGATCGAAAGTTAGATGCCGCGAGGCATATCAGTCCTCAGCGTTCCTATGCTGATTGGATCATTGAGGCATCTCCTCGCGCGAATTTTTCTATGGACGATTTAATTCAGGGTTTAGACCCACTCTTTTACGTTCGTCACATCGTATGGAACGATATCGACCTCGAACCATTGACTGAGTCCATAAAGAATATTGGCGAAGTATCTGCTGTCATTGAAACTATGCCTCATGACCTTGATCGCACTGTGCTGACGGTAGACGGTGAATTAAGCGCTCGTGCGATCCAAGACATCGGCGATCATCTCTTTCCAAATCTGAGATATATAACACGTAGTCCTGTAGCACCACTGTGGCGGGGCGGCTATGACGGATTGGCCCAGCTTCTAGCTTTCACTTTATTGCAGGAGCGCCTTGAACGGCGTTACGAGGCAAGTGACGATGATTTTTATCAAACACCGCGTCAATCAGATCAGAGAGCTCAGCACCTTGACGCCGTCGTGGGGAGCTGAGATCGACATCCGCTCACATGAAAGTAAATCTCTTTATTTGTCTCATGATCCATTTACGCCGGGTGACGATTTCGATCAATGGTTAGCCGAGTTTAAACGCCTTGGCATCAATGGCCCTATCATCCTCAACACCAAAGAGGATGGACTGGAAAGCTTTTGTATCGAGCGCCTGAACAGGCACGGCCTCGGCAACTTCTTTTTCCTCGACACGACGGTTCCAACCCTAGTGAATTGGACGGTCAAAAGAGGAGATGCTCGTTTCGCCGTGCGTCACTCACTATACGAACCAATCGCCGCAGTCATGGCGTTTGCCGGCAAAGCAAAATGGGTTTGGGTTGACTGCTTTGGTGGTGAACCACCAAATGTCGAGGACCTTAAGGTATTGAAGAAGGCGTTTCAGGTCTGCCTAGTTTCACCCGAACTCCAACTTGGACTGACGCCTGACACACCTTCGGCAATTAGACGATTCAGCCATCTCAGCAGTTACATCGATGCCGTGTGCACCAAGACGCCAGAATCCTGGTAGGACTCAAGCCTTTGCATCAATGACGTTGCAGAAGTCGAATCACATTATCCGGGACGTCATCATCCGGAATCTGCGCAATCTCGTTCCACCCGAGGCTCCGAAGTGTGTCAGCACTTTGATTATTTCGCGCAGCTCCCCAGTCGATAAGTAAAATCGACCGTATCATTGGTGCCTCATTTACCTGTCGTGCATCAGCACCGCCCCAAGCCACGGGCATGCCCTCTGCCAATCTCACCTCTTCCCATGTGTAGCCTGCAAGCACATGAGGCATAACCCCATAGGTGATGCCGTCAAGGAATAGACCAACTTGCAGGTTCTTCTCCTTTGCTAGTCGTAGAGCGCGGCTGGTAGCAAACGGATATTCTGAAAGACTTGGAATAGTGCCGTCACGCGATCTATCAAAGTAAGTGCTTTCGTCGACAGGGCCATTAACGCGTCTGATTGACTTAAATTCATGGTAGTTAAAAAGACAGAGCGCTACCCCTAGCCCTACCGTAACTAGCTCCCTCGCCTGTGTCTTGGATTTGGGCATAATTTTTTTTAAAAAATTGAGGACGTTAAATAGCCCCAAGACGACAAAAGGTAGGCCTAGCTCAAGCTGGTAGCGCGCAAGTCCCCAGACGTGAGGGATAACAGAGTAAAATAACCCCAGTGCCAATATGAATGTGGACAAGACAAAAAAGTAAGCTCGAGATTTTCGCGGAATAAGACCGCACAAAAAAAGTATAAAACCAGGCCAACGCCAATGGATCCATAGATATCTTATTGCTGCGCCGTCACTAAAGGCCTCGTACATTTTCGCATGCCAGGGGGTACCACTATGGTCTGTAGCAGGTGTCCCCGTATAAGCAATATAAAGTGTCCATGGGACCATAATGAGTACCGGAAAACCATCGATCAACACTCGCTTAAAGCGAGCCTTAAAACCTGCCTCTTTGCGCGCTAAATCTCGCAAATAAAGTAGCCCGAGAGGAACCAGACCGACAAAGGCAGACTGGCGCATAAGCGAAACTACCGCTAATACCGTGAAAAGAAATTGATAGGGCAAATCCTGACCACGCCATTCCTGAGCCACGAGATAAATGGTGACAAAGGCGAATGCCGCGGCAGACCAAATCGAGGCCTCGGGCAATACGCTGACGTGCCAAAGTAAGGGCAGAGTAATCAGACACCAAGCAGATGTAATCGCCCCGGCACCGCCAATTTTTTCGCGCCAAAGACGCACCATCAGCGACGCCACGAGCCCAGATGCAAACAGGCCAGCCCACCGAAACGTGGGCTCCCAAACACCGCCAATTAAAGTTGAAACCGTTAGGGGAACTAAACGAAGCGGCGGGTGGATATCTCCCTTAATTACAAATTCGCGAATCGCTGTTCGGGCCAAAATAAAAAATAGAAATAATGAAACAACGCGAAGGAATCTATTCTTGATCGTCGTGACCTGATGCAATAGGTAGATCATAGATAAGATCAGTAGAGCGTTAACGACGTAAAGCAATTTCCAATAAGGCACTGCCATCATTTTTTGAAAAAATGGTGAACCCGTCGGAATGACGTCGGTCTGCAATAGACGCATGCTATGAATCAGCGATAAGGAGCTATGATAAAAACTGTCCGTCGCAAATCCTGCCGTTAACTCATGCACGCTCAAAGTTGCGAGAATTAGCGAGAATCCCAGACCGAGTAAAAGTGCCCCGGTTCTTAACGGCACCGATCTGGAGGCAGCATTCTCGGGTCGCCCCATCTCCATATAAGTGGCGAATAGAGCGGCGAAAACAACTGACAGCACGGCAGATGGGAGGCCGCTACCAATGGTAACCGACCCATACCAAGCATAGACCCAAAAAAATGCTATCCCTGAAACTAAGTAAAGGTTCACGAGTAAATACCATTGAGTCAAAAATCATTGATATTTCCCTATCATATCTCATCATGCCTCATCTTGCCTTATCATAGATCGTCCAAGCGGCGTCCGCGCGGCGCGCGGTCCAACGCATTACTTAGTAGCGGCAAACACCCATCTTTTAGCTAAAGTTTTTACCCCAAAATGCCGATAAGGAGCGGCATTCGGAGTTGTTGCAGTCGGAGTTATTTATGAGACGAGTTCGAGCGGATGGTTGGTTAATAGTGGTTTCACTTGGCTTAGTTAGCTTAACTGCTTGTAAGCCTGCAGCTAGCGAAAGTTCGCGGCAACCTGCCCGTGGTACAGACGGGGAGGAAGCGAAGAGCGCGGATGAAACTGAGGAAACCCCATCGGCGGCTGGCAAGACCCCGACTACTACTGCCGCGGCGCCTCAGGTACCTGCACCGTCTGGCCTGCCTACGACAATAACTCCAGGTGGTAGTAACAACCAACCCGGAGGATTCGCCGGAGGCATTGGTAGCCTAATCAGTCAATTCACCGGCGGCGGTGGCCTTGGCGGCCTGACGAGCGGCCTTAGCGGGCTACTAAATGGCGGTGGCATTGGCGGGTTTGATTTCGGCAGCTTGCTGAGTAGCTTCGGTGGTGGGGCGGGCGGCTTTGCAAATGGCTTTGGCGGGCAGACTAATACCAATAACACTACCAACACAGCTACTAACTCGGGCTCGGCTAACCAGATAGCTTTGGTTGCCAACACCGGTGATCTACGCCTCGATTGTCTTAACGCTATCAACCAATACCGTGCCTCCAAAGGTCGGGCAGCGCTAACTTTGAAAAGTGACGATGCAACTAATAGCTGCGTCGATAAGCAATCAGCCGACGACGGTGCTGCCGGTGCTGCGCATCGCAATTTTGGCAAATGTGGCGAGTCGGCGCAAAATGAATGCCCAGGCTGGGGAGGGGATACCGGTACCGCCCAGACTGGATGTCTCAAAATGATGTGGGGCGAGGGCCCTGGTGGCGGCCACTACGAGAATATGGCTAATGCAGCCTATAAGCAGGTTTCGTGTGGATACGCACAAGTCGGTGGCAAGACCTGGATGATTCAGAACTTTTACCGGTGAAAAGACAACCTGCCCACGGCCCACGGCCCACGGCCTAATTAACCACCCTTGATCACCGCAAGTGTAGACGCATGGAGACGCCCATTCGTAGCAACACCACTGCCGCCGTGGATGTCGGGCTGTCCTTCAAATGTGGTATAAACGCCACCGGCCTCCTCAAGAATCACCTGCATCGGCGCGGCGTCCCATACATTCAGCTGGGGATCAACCATGATCTCCGCTCGACCGGTCGCCACTAAGGCATACCCGTAACAATCTCCCCAGCCTCTAAAGACGCCCGTCGCTTCGCACAGCCGGGTGAAGACATCGACGCGATCAGTGGCGACAAAACTTTGCATCCAAGTGGTACAGAATAGAGCCGACTTCATCTCACCGACAGGTGATACTTCGGCCTTCGTCCGGGCCACCTGCGAAAAACCGCAGAGCCCGTCCCAATGCATGCCGCGCTCCCAAAAACATCCATGACCGCGAGCTGCATAGACGATTTCGCCAAGGGCGGGCAAAAAGATTACTCCAACCTTAGACTCACCGCGATACTCGGCCCCTATCAAAGTGCCAAAGAGCGGAACACCTCGCACGAAAGCTTGAGTCCCGTCGATAGGATCGAGATACCAAGTCCACCCACTTTTACCCTCTTTCTCTCCGTACTCTTCACCGACAATAGCATCGTCAGGAAAGTCCTGGCTAATCGCTGCCCGCAGCTGCCGCTCGGCCAGACGATCCGCCTCTGTCACTACCGACCTGTCCAGCTTGGTTTCAACCCTAAGTGCACCATCCTGAAAATAGCGCAGGGCAATGGCACCTGCTGCTTTCGCGGCGGCGACGGCAAAATCAAGGCGTTTTGTTGTGGCTGCTTGAGCTTCGGGGGACATAGCTCACCTCGTTTGAGTAGCTTGTTCTGAAGGTTTTAACTCTAATCTAGCATCTGGCACCGGCAGTCCGCGCCGCTGATATTCTTCACTAAGTACATCCGCCCACTTTGGTCCCATAATCTGGGCCTGCATCACTAGCTCTCGACCGTAGGATACGTAGCCATAGTCCGGTGAAGACCACGATCCAAGCGATCTAAGCAAAAGCATTTTAGCCGAACGAAAGCCGTAACGCACGGCGACCTGCCATAGTGGCTGATTAATGATGGCCGAGGTTACGTTAGGGTCAAGCTGGCTCAAATAGTCGTTTTGCGTAGGCTCGTCTAGTTGCCTTAGTAGCTTCGACACATACCCCGAATAGCGAGCCGCGAAACGTGGCGATTGCGTGAGCTCCTTGACCACTTGGCGCCGAGTCGTCACGACGTCAGGAAACCTGACAAAGGTGTCGACATCCTGAACAATGGGGGCATCGAGAGTGTCTCCGGTTTGCGCTAAATTACCCGACGTACCTAACTCCAGAGCAGCCAGCATGTTTGCCGTACCCTCTTCCATCCCATCCTCTTCTGCGCGCAAACGCGGGGCTAGAGCACTCTCGCCCGCTGCAGTGCGCCAGCGAAAATGCGGCAACAACATGTGCAAGATGGCACGCCCCACCTCCCTATCTATGGTAAAAGGGTCGATGGCCGGACTTGAATAGCGGATGACGATTTGGGAAGTTTTTCGTGACGATGTGGTACCGATCGTCGGCGCAGAACCATCCTTCACCAACGTCAGGACCGTATCGCGTAACTGCGGCAATTTCAGATCACGCAACACTTGGTTGTAATTCGCAATCGCGTTGTGCGCATAATAAAAGGCGTGAATTACCGCCAAGCGATCATCATTGACGTCGTAGCAATAGCAATTTTCAGCTGTAGGCAGCAAATTCTCCGGCAGCGGACTGACCTGTACTTGCGGCGTCGCGAGGATACGCCCGGGAATGGACTGCGGTAGCAGCACACTTTTTACTACCGGTCGGCCGTGATGCCAAACTGCAATATGTCCATAATTCAAGTCAGACGGTTGACCCAAACTGATTTCCGCAAGCCCTAATAAGATCACCCACCACAGTCCAAAGACTCGCATGGCTCCTCCTGGGTAGCTGCATCAGTTGCCGAAGGGCTTGACACCCTGCAGTCTGATGGATCCGTCATCCACCGGCGCTAATCCAATTAACATCGCCGCTATCAGAGATACCGTCGCACTGAGAATGTAAGGAAGAGCAGCTCCTAAATCGAAAAGTCCGCCGGCTAATACCGGCATGATGCCACGAGCCGCCGCTGCCAGGGACTGGCTCAGGCCTAGGACTTCACCCTGCTCATCTGCTCCTGCACTTCTTGATAGCATGGTCGCTATTGTGGGCGAAGTAAAGGCTTGACCGGCAGCGAGTAGACTCAATGCCGCCACCGACCATGCTAACGACGGTGCAAGAGGAATGAGTGTCAACCCCATCATCATAATCACTGCGCCAAGCACCGCGATACGCTGCTCACCAAATCGCCCGACAATCCGTCCGATGAGCCCACCTTGAACAACGACAACTACTACCCCTATATAGGTAAATACATAGCCTAGACCCTTCGCCGAGAGGTCAAATCGTTTAGCACTCAGCAGCGCATAGGTTGTCTCCATACCGACGAAAGCGAGCGTGACGAGAAAGGAACCTATAAGCAGTAGACGCAAGTGTCCCGTCTTCATCGCTTTGATGATCCCACCCCATAGCCCAAATCGTCTGCGCTCAGCCGTCCCGAACTGGCGCGACTCTGTCAGTAAAAAATAGGCCCCGATCAAATTGGCAAAGGCGATTCCCGAGGCAGCCAAAGCGGCCGTTCCAAAACCAAAGACGGAAAGACCTGCCCCGATGGCCGGTCCAAACACAAAACCCATACCTATACTGGCGCCCAGCAGCCCCATGTACTTGGAACGCTCGTCAGGTCTGGTCACATCAGCGACATAGGCTTGCGCGGCAGCAATACTGCCTCCAAAAAGTCCGGCTAGCCCCCGGGCCACGATGAGCATGGTCAAGCTCGATGCAAATCCAGCGAGCGCCAGAGACACCGCCGAACCGGCCAGTGCCACCAACAGAACTGGGCGTCTGCCAAACCTATCTGATAGCCAGCCCACCACCGGCGCTCCAGCAAACTGAGCCGCCGAATAAGCTGTGGCCAACACCCCTATCCAGAGCCCTGATGCACCAAAGTGCATGGCGTAGAAAGGCAGAAGGGGCAAAATCATGCCAAAGCCGAGCAGGTCGACAAAAACCGTTATGTAAACAACAACCAGAGAGGCCATTTTTGATGGCGCTTGCGCCTCTTCCTGCATCGGGACCTCCTCAAAGCTTGGAGGGCAGTGTATGCGTCTTTGCACCTGCGAGCAACCGCCGCTGCCCTAGGTACTCGCAGCAAGTACCCATCACATGGTAAAATTGGTCTATGCACACCAAACTCAAGACTTCAGCAGCAGTCGGCGCCCTGCTCGTGACACCGCTGTGCCTACTACTGGCACTATACAGCATCAAGTTACGAGCGGAGTTGTCTCCCGAGATTGCCCGAATCGAGCAACTAGGCAGTTCACGCGACACGCTCGCATCCGAGGTATTCGACCGCCAGGGGCGAAAGATCGGTGAATTTGCGACAGAGAGGCGATACTTCGTACCCCTGAAATCGCTTCCTCAAGTTGTTGTGAAGGCTTTCTTGAGCGCCGAGGACAAAGGCTTTTATCACCACATCGGTATCAGCCCCGTAGCGATCGTCCGCGCCGCTATCATTAACATTCGTGGTGGCGGGTTTAGGCAAGGCGCTAGCACCATAACTCAGCAGTTAGCGCGGCTAAGTTTTCTTGGTCAGGACCGAACCTGGGAGCGCAAAATCAAGGAAGCGATTTTGGCTCTAGCCATTGAACAACGCCTAAGCAAAGATCGCATCCTAGAGCTCTATCTCAATAAGATTTATCTCGGTAACGGTAGCTACGGGGTCGAATCCGCTGCCAGAAATTACTTTCGAAAGCATGCGACTGAACTCACCGTCGGCGAAGCGGCGATGATAGCAGGGCTGGCCAAAAGCCCATCGCGCTATGCACCTAACAAAAATATGAGTGCTGCTTGGCGGCGTCAAAAATTTGTACTGAGGCGCATGAAAGCCGACCGCGTCATTACCAAGATCGCTGAATCCATGTGGGCTAAAACTCGGCTGAAAGTGTATCCATCAGCCGAGAGGTTTGACGACCACGCACCTTACTTCATGCAGCAAGTCGCAGGCGAAATTGAGTTAAAACTAGGACTACTAAACCTAGCCACCGATGGCCTAAAGATCTATACGACGCTCAATGCTGACTTACAGCGAGCAGCCGTAGATACCGTCAGTAGCCTTATTACGGCGGCCAGTAAAAAGTCGCCACCACCACCAGGCCAGTCTAGTGATTTGCAGGCCGCGCTGGTTGCCGTTGATCCACGTAGTGGCGCTATCTTAGCCATGCAAGGCGGTAGCAGCTTTAATTTGTCGCAGTTCAACCGCGCCGCCGCCACTTACCGCCCGATAGGACAGCTGATCGTACCAATTTATGCGGCGCTGGCACTTGAGCAGGGGCTTCAGCTCACAAGCCATGTCGATGAGGACCCGTACGGAGGTCAAAGCCGAGGCAGGAGTTTGACGCCCACCATACTAGACGTTTTGAAATCAGGGGACGCCACTTTAGGGCTGCCTTTAGTTACGACCTTGGGTCTTGGCACTTTGTCGTCTTTTGCTAAACGCCTTGGTCTTGGCGCGGCAGCCTCGGACTTCCGTCTAGCACTGGGCGAAGTTAAATCTAGCCCCCTACAGCTAGCACTTACGTATTCGGCCTTTGCGGCTGACGGTAAGATCGAGGAAGCGTACGCCGTGGACCGAATCATCGACGGTCGGGGGAGGCTCATCTATCAACGCGCCAAGCTCCCGACGATGATCGTTATGTCTGCCACCACCGCTGATCAGATCAGCACAGCTCTCGAGTCGGCCGTGTCCGATGGCCATGCCAAGCCTAAGTCTGGCGTTACCTTGACTGCCGGCGGGATGTCCTCGGCCAGCGATGATCTTCGGGATAGCTGGTATGTGGGAGTTGAGCGCCAGATTGTGACCACGGTCTGGCTGGGATCTGAACGCGGAGGCAGCAGACTTGCCAAAGGCCGTCAGGCGGCACGCGATCTGATCGCCGCTGCCTGGGCCCAGTTCGCAAACTCGCCGGCCTGTCGAGAAAGTCGACAGGCGACTCGGAGTCGCGCTCCCGCGGCCAAATCTAAGGGCCTATAAGTACTTGGGATAGTGGATGGCCCAGAGTTTGCTTCGTGCGCTTAAGCCGGACCGCGCTCGTCCGGATAGGTTCCCTTGCCTGTTGTCGCTGAATCTGCTTTGTTGCTGTGGATGTGGAGTTGCCCTTGAGCCGCTTAATTCGTGTTATTTGTCTGGCCCTTGCCGGAGTGTCGGCCGTCGCTCGTGCCCAGGATTTTGACTACGAATCGATCCTGAAAGCAGAGCCGCGCTCAACTGGTGTTTATTTCACCGTCGGCACCGGGGTGGGAGTCTTTCAAGACATTCAAGTGCCGATGAACCCACGCACCGGCGTGCGTGCAAATGGCAGCACCGATAAGGCGGAGCACCTGACCCACATTGGTATCCCTATCGCCTTCTCCCTCGGCCAAGAACGCAATGTGGGGACTGTTTGGTACCTACGCCCCTGGGAGATCATGGCCAGCAAAATGGGAGCTTCCAATGGCGCTTCAGGCACTAATAATGCCACTTATTCGCGCCTAGGACTGCGTTCGGCCCTTAGACGTTCATGGTACCTCGGAGCTTGGCAGCTCGATACGGGCGGCAATGTCGAGCTGAGGCGATCAGCTTTCGGTAACGCTGCCGAAGCGCACTATATCAACGCCGCTTT
>Ga0078894_10001458_pt1 | contig 17542 bp, 17 predicted proteins | sample LauGreSu1BDMLBSD_2_FD_67506 | JGI IMG/M metagenome (GOLD analysis project Ga0078894, IMG submission 67506) | Freshwater lake microbial communities from Lake Michigan, USA - Su13.BD.MLB.SD (version 4) (version 4) | ecosystem: Environmental > Aquatic > Freshwater > Lake | place: Lake Michigan... | reverse complement strand
GATTTTTCTGTTTCCAAAAATGGAAATGAAAAAATCCCTAAAATCCCGCTATTTTTATTATTTTATTTGTTATGCTAATTACGTTTGATAAAAATAAAATATGTATTACCATCACACCATATTTTCATTGTCAGTCACGATGGAAACAACATGGAAACAAAAAAATCCCGCTTTTCTAAATTGTATAATTATTTACCTACTATATATGAAGGTATCATTAATAATGAAATAATAATAACCGTTTATATTATCTATATAATTATATAATTTTAACGAAAAAATTAGTGGTACCCCCTAAAAAATCGTAAAAAGAAATGGGGTCACTTTTTAAAATTGAGCGTTTTATAAAACGATCATTTTTTCAATAACAATATTATAAATTATATAATTTTAACGAAAAAATTAGTGGTACCCCCTAAAAAATCGTAAAAAGAAATGGGGTCACTTTTTAAAAATGGACATTTTAAAAATGTCCAATTTTAAAAAAGCGATGAATAAATTTTCAGAAAAAATCAAAAATTCCAATTTCACACGTAGATGCTTTAAATACCAAAAAAATACGTCATTTTTTGTTAGCATAAATTTTTTTATGAAAAAACAGCGGGATTTTTCTGTTTCCAAAAATGGAAATGAAAAAATCCCTAAAATCCCGCTATTTTTATTATTTTATTTGTTATTGGAAATGGATATAATAATCAACAAATAATTATTGTAACCAAACTGATTTTTCATTGTCAGTCACGATGGAAACAACATGGAAACAAAAAAATCCCGCTTTTCTAAATATTATAATTATTTACCTACGTTATAAGTAGTATAAAATATATATAAAATTATTGTTTTAAATAATATGTTATATAAATTTAACGAAATAATTAGTGGTACCCTTAAAAAATCGTAAAAAGAAATGGGGTCACTTTTTAAAATTGGACATTTTAAAAATGTCCATTTTTCAAAATGCGAAGAATAAATTTTATAAAAAAATCGAAAAATCAGTTTCACTCGTAGATGCTTTAAATACCGAAAAAATACGTGAAAAACTGTTACCATAATTTTTTTCGTTAAAAATAGCGGGATTTTTTTGTTTCCATAATTTAGGAAAATGGAAACAAAAAAATCCCTAAAAATCCCGCAATATTTTTGTGAAAAATGTGATTATATAACCGAGCGAAAACAAAGTTTCACAAATCATTTGCTTACGTTAAAACATCGTTCAGTCACGATGGAAACAAAAAAATCCTGTGATAATAATATATTTCATTGTGAAAGTTGTAATTATTCTACTGCTTCATGTAAAGATTATAATAAACATATAACAACAAAAAAACATTTGTTTAGTAGTGATAATTTAACAAAAACAATATTAGAATGTAATATATGCAATAAATTGTTTAAAAATAGAACAGGGTTATGGAAACACAAACAGAAGTGTTTAGAAAAAGAACCAACAAAACAAACGAATGCGAATGAAAAAAATGATGAAACCGATTTGATGAATACATTTGCACCACAATTATTTATGGAAGTATTGAATCAAAGTAAAGAGTTACAAAATGTTCTTATAGAACAAAATAAAGAATTACAAAATAAATTATTACAACAAAATGAAGAACATAATAAACAAATCTTGGAATTATCTAAAAATCAACAGTCTATTGTAACCACGAACAATAATACCACCAACAATAATAATCAATTCAATCTGAATTTCTTTTTGAACGAAACATGTAAAGATGCCATGAATATAGTGGATTTTGTGAATTCATTGAAATTAACAATACATGATTTTGAAACCACAGGTAGGTTAGGTTTCGTAGAAGGTATTTCACGTATTTTCATCAAAGAATTACGAAATATGGAAATAGAGAAATTACCTATCCATTGTACGGATTTGAAACGTGAAACACTCTATATAAAAGATAATGACAAATGGGAAAAAGAGAACGATGAAAAAAGAAGGTTGAAATGGGCGATTAATAAGGTGGCACAATTAAATTTGAACCAAATACAAGATTGGCAATTGGCATATCCAGAAAGTGTGGTAAATAATACAGAGGCTAATGAAAAATTCACAGAATTGGCATTGGTTGCATTGGGTGGTAGAGGAGAAGAACAGGAAAATAAATTCCGGGACAAAATCATCCGAAATGTTCTGAAAGAGGTAGTATTAGACAAAAAATAGGGAAACCAAGGTTTCCCCTATGACCCCTTCCTTTTCCAGGGAACCTACGGTTCCCTTGGACGAACCCTCCCTTTAGGGAAGAGTGCCTGAAAAAAATAATTTATTATTTTTACAATAAATTATCTATATAAGTAAAACTAAAAAGGAAGGGGTCGTAGGGGAAACCTTGGTTTCCCTACAAAGGGAGGGTTCGTCCAAGGGAACCGTAGGTTCCCTGGAAAAGGAAGGGGTCGTAGGGGAAACCTTGGTTTCCCTACAAGACACGACTTTTGACATCTTTGGTAACTACTCTACCTACTATATTTGTTTTTCTGACGTTTTTAACACGAGTATAAATGACAACTAAATTATTCATATAAGCATAACGAGAATACTGTTTACATAACATACAACCTTGGGTAATGACTTGACGTAATTGTTTTTTATCTAATTCTATACCATCAATTCGGGCAATGACATGACACGATGAAAACCCCTGTACGTGAAACCACATATCTTCACCAGTGGCATCATCTAATATATCAAAATTTTCTTCGGCACTTTCACCGACATCATAAATAATTTCGGATCGTAAAGCATCAATATAACGAGGTATTTTTTTCATTGGTAAGGTTACTAATACTATTCAATTGGTTTTATATTTATTTGTGATTATTATAAAATATAAATCAATTTTTTAGTTTCAATAGCACATTTAGAATTTATTTCTCCATAAAATATATATTTCATGTCAAAAAAAGCAGTACCACCAACAACTATATTTGATACAATATTAAAAGACCGATCAATCACTAAAAAAGATGAATACCCTGAAACAGTGATTTTATCAATAACTACACATGGTGAAATACCCGTAGAATTAAAGCCAATCGCTGATAAACACGGTAAAATAACCGAAATAAATACACCGATTACATATAAAATTCCAGAAAGTATCCGCGAATTTTATAAATTTAACGCAGTTGCCCCAGGAATTATTAATTTTGTATTAGGAGATAATGAGTTAGATGTAAGCGAAATTGAAAAAATGAATAGCCAATTAAAACGAGATTATAGAAAATATATATCAAAATTCAAAGAAATGATTGATGGGGATGAAGTAACTTCAATGAATTTAATGATAAGAGACCATATGGAACGACATAGAATTGAAGGAAAATCTATGAAAAAAATAGCAGAAACTTTATTACCAAAAATACAGAAATCTATTTCAGATAGGTTAGACAATCAGGAATCATCTTTACAAGATAGCATAAAAGAATTAAAAAAAGTCAAAAAAGATCAGGATACGGATGCAATTGCAACTTTATCCAGTGAAATAGCCGATATTCAACAATATTTACATGCGTTCTCAAGAGGAGACCAACTGGTAAATTGTATAACTCCATCACGAATCATGATTAATAAACAATATAGTTTAGAAAAACACAATACGTCAATAAATGAGGATTGGAGTATAACCTGTTTAAATATGCCACTTAACCAAGGCTCTCTTTATACTAAAATAGTAGAATGGAAAAAAGGTCCATCAAGAGGAGAACATAGACAAACTGTAAGATTGAGTGATATTGTAAATTATTTGGCAGAACATGGTGTAACCCGATTATTTATAGTCGATTTAACATGCGCACCATTCTCAAATCAAGATAGTTATTTAGAATATAACGCGGATAGTAGAAGAATGCGGAATAATATTATAGGTACCGTTTCAAAAATCCCTTATGGTGGAAAAAGAAGACATGACAAAACAAAAAGAAGACCGAATAGAACGAATAAAACCAGAAAGAATTATCATAATAAGAAATAATTTACATAACAAAATATTATGTAAATTATTTATTCAGATGGAATGAAATTATATTCAGTCCATAATTTTTTTATACAATGGCGATAATTCGTTCCAGGGTAGGCACACATATATGTAAATACTTCATGTGATGCTTGTTTTTGCATGATAGTATAATCTTTGCCCGTATACCAAATACGTTGTCGTTCTTCTACACTTAAATAATCACGACAGTTCGGTATTATATATTCCTGGTTAGAATCATTAAATGTTATATGTTTATTTGATTTTGGTTTATCACGAATATCGGGAACATTCTGCCAAACAGTATTTATTGGTTCTTCGTCTATAATATCCTCTTCACATTCTTCAATCGCACATATGATATGATGCATGATTAATCGTACCGAATAATAAATAGCTTTTTCATCTATATCTTCTATTATGTTTATATTTTCATTCATTATATATTACCTATATATTTTTACAAAGAGAGAGTTTCTCCAAGGGAACCATATAGTCCCATCCCTGGAAAAGGGAGAGTTTCTCCAAGGGAACTCCATATAGTCCCACTCAAAAACAAAGGGAGGGGGCGTCCGGGGGAACCGTAGGTTCCCCGGAATTAGAATTCAGGTTCATGTTTCTTAAATAAACAACCCTGTTTCAGTAAATTCGGTATATTGGTGATGATATTTGGATCTTGATACAATGACGTATCCAACCATATTTTTATAATACAAAAATTCTTTTTAGGAGAAATGGTAATACCATTCACATGTTTATTATATTTTTTATCTACGCATAATGTTTCCCCACATAATAAATAAAATAAATGGGTCCATACTTCATAAACCTGTTTATTCGCTACTTTATAGGAAAAACAACCACCTTCACGATTTTTTGGGTCTTCCCACATGGGCGTAACCCCCTCACGCATAACAAAGAGCATACAGTTTTTTACAATATTATCATTGACTTGATCGTTTAATAATAATACTTTTTCAACTGTATCTATCCCATTCATAATAATTGTATAACTGGATAAATCCCATTTGTTGTTGTTTGGTAAATGATAATACAAATCCCATTTACCATGCAAATTATGGTTTGGGGTAGGAATACTCATTGCATCCATAATGATTACGCCCGTATATAATTATGAGAATTTGTTTTTAAATGGTTTTTATTTTTGCATTATAATATATATTATAGTATAATGGCATTCAATATAAATCAATATTTAGATGAAATAAAAAAGAATATTGATGTTATTGATAATAGTTATAATAAAATTATCAGTAACAATACTATAATAAATGAATTAAAGAATGATTATGAAAATTTGAAAAATACAGTAAAGAAACCAAATAATACACATGCTGCATATAATTTGATTGCTGTTATTACATTTAAATTGGATAGTATACATGGTATATTGATTGGATTAGAAATAACTAAACAAACCGCTGCAACTACTGAATTAACAACCAATATTACAAATGCAAATGCTGCGTTGATAAAGGCACAAGAGGATTTAAAGAAACAAATAGATGAAAAAGCAGCAGCAGAAAAAGCAGCGGAAGATTTAAAAAATGAAATAACTTCTTTGGCTGCCAATGCAAAAACCCAAGAAGAAACGATTGAAAAGTTTAACGATACCCTACGTAAGAATGATGAAGAATTAAAAAGATTACAAGATGAATTAAATAGCAAAGGTGATGCTACTGCTATAAGCCAAAGTCAATTAGATGAGTACAAAGCGAAAGAAGCTCAATTATTGGAAGAGAAAACAGCCATTGAAAGTAACATAAAGAGTTATAATGATTCTATCGCAGAAAATAACAGAGTATTACAAACCAAACAAGCAGAATTAAACACGTTAACTACTGATATTGAAAAAGCAACAGCTATGGTCGATGAAAAAAATCAAGAACTTATTGAAAAACAAGCTGAAACTGAATTGTTAACAGAAGAAATTAAAAAAGTGACAGAAGAAAATGATAAATTAAAGGAAGAATTGAAAAAAAAAAAAGCGGAATATTCAGAATTAATAGAAAAAACACTAGCATTAGGAGTTAATATTGCAGATTTAACCGGACAAATAAACGCCGCTGAATTATTAAAACAAGAAAATGAAAAAAATAAAAAAGCAGCACAAGAGGAATTAGATAGAATTAACGCAGAAAAAACAAAGGCGGAAACAGAGTTGGCTGAAATTAACAACCAAATAGCAGAAGCGGAGAACAAATTAAAAACATTGCAAGCCGAGATAAGTAATTTGGAGAAGGAGAAAGCCAGACTTGAGAGTGGTATACAGAAATTAGAAGAGCAAAAATATAATTTGATCGAACAAAAAAAGGAGTTGGAAAAACAAAATGTTACGTTGAAAGCTGATAACGCATTGTTATTAGGCAAAATAGAAGAGATTGACACACAAATAGCCGAATTAGAAAAGGCATTAAACGGTAAAAAAACAGAATTAGAGAACGTAGATAAAGATTTATCAACAAAGAAAGCCGAGAATAAAGAATTATCACTAAAAAATGAAGAATTACAAACCAAAATTGATAATGGCATAAAAACATATACAGATGGTTTTTTAGCAGCAAAGGCAATTATTAAAGAAACAAATGATATAATTACAGATTTGCAAACAAAAACTGCGAAGTTAAAAAATGAAAAAGACACACTCGCAACGGAATTGCAATCAAACAAAAAACAAATACAAATTAGTAAAAATGTAATTGGCGAATTAGAAAAACAACAAACAGCTTTAAACAAAACAAATGAAGCATTAAAAAAACAGCAAGAAGAATTAGAAGCAAGTAATGATGCAGCGAATAAAGAATTATTGAATACATTAGGAGCGATTAAGACAAATAAAGAAATAATAGCAGACCAACTAAAATTGATAGGAGAACAAAAACAAAAAATTACGGATTTAAACAAAGAAATCGATGGCTTAGAACAAAGTAGAGACAGTTTAGATGGAATATTAAAGGAAAAAAGCCTTAAACTTATTGCAGCACAGGAAAATCTCACTGCTAAAGAGAAAGAATTGGAAGAAATTAAACGTAGAGAAAAAACACTAAGTGAAAATGAAGCAAATTTATTAGACCAAACTAAAAAATTAGAAGAAAGAGAAAATATACAAGCTGATAAAGACACTTTACTGGCTGAAATAAACAATTTGAACGAAAAAAATAACAGGTTAAATAAAGAAGTAGAAGATTACAAGAAGTTATTACAAAAGAATCATCAAGAGCATGAACGTTTAATTGCGAACTTAGCACAAGAACAAATGAAATTAGAAGAACAACAAATGATTGAAGCTAAACAGGAATTTGAATTATTATTAGAAAATGTTGACGCATTAAAAGCAGAATATGAAACAAATGTAAACAAGAAAACTTGGGGAAAGTTCATTGCGTCAAAGTTCACAATTTTAGATCAAGGGTGGAATGCATACATTCATTCCATTGGTACTCTTATTAAAGCTAGCAAAAATAATACATATTTTAAGTATTTAACAGCTAACGCTAGCAAAGGATATGATAACACGGGTGATATATATAATATAACCCGATATAACGAATATGAAGACATATATGAACATCCGCCTCCAGAAATACCTTTTTCTCAGGAAGAAGAAGAAGAACAAACAAATGAATTACTCCCACCATCGCCATCGCCTCGTACAGACCTACCACAAGTAAAGCATGATGAAATACCACAAATAAGCGACACAGAAAAGAGTGATTTAATAAAAACGTATGTAAACAACCTACCCAAAAATATAGGTGACAATTTGTTATTAGAATTATATTCTTATGCTTACAATAATAGGAATGTTAGCAAAATGAAAACATTTATTACTAACACTGAAAAACAAGTGATATCTATTTGTAAAACAAATATTATTCATTATATTAAAACACATCACGTTAGTAACTCAGAATACAATTATTTGATTACTAATTATTTAAATAAAAACAAAACCAATATGAAAGATAAAATTGTACGTAGATCATTAGCTGAAATAAGTGGAAGTACACAAAACAAATCAGATTATGAAGAATTTATGACACATACGGCAAGTATAATATTGTTGCATTATGTTAATGTAGACGGCGGTAGTAAAAAAACCAAACGCAACACAAAACAGAATAAAAAAACACGCCGCAACACAAAATAAATGATATTTATTTACAATAAATAATAATTATCATTTTTATTCTTCTTTACTGGCATCTTCCTCGCCACTATTCACATTCATATCCGCTACTTTCTCCACCGCTTTCTCCATCGCCTCCTCTACGATGGCCTCTACGACTTTCTCCATGTCATTCACTACCTCCTCTCCTTCGTTCGGTTCAGCTGTTAATTCTACCCAATCATTTGTCAAATCCCCGTCATTTTTTTTTATAATTTTATACGAATCCTGTTCTAATACAATATATTCATCACTTTTCAATACAAAGATATCCAAATTATTATCCATAATCTTCAAGGTATAACTCATATCAAACGATTTTCGGTCATTCATATATTCAAGAGCGCGTTTTACAAAAGTACTCGACAATATTTCATTCCCAATTAAATAAGCATTTCTATCCATATCAATGGTAACCGATTTTTCATTTTCTGGATGGAAATATTCAATACTCAAAAATTTTACTTTGGATAATTCAACCGGTAATTCATCGCCCGATTTATTCCAACGATTACATATTTTATAAATATATTTATCACCAGTTTTCATCGTCAATAAACATTCGTCTATATTTTTATTCGATTTCATTAGATTTTGTGCGGCATGAAACCAAATATTGAACTGTTCCAATGGATTCGCGGTAACAATCGTGTTCGTCTCATTTTCGTGAGATGTAACCATTGGTTCATAATTTTCATTATATGTATAACTCGAAGTCGAGATATCAAAAGGTGTTTGATATATACATGCCGTAGAAATCCATTCGTCATCCAACGGTTCAATACGATAAGACAATACCACCGAATGTAGATATTTAAAATAATACACTGCTGTTTCTTTTGCTACATCAATGGGGTCGCCTTTTTTACAGTTTTTTTCATAAGTTTCTACCAAAAATTGTTTCGCCTGACCGGCATAAAATATAATTTTCAATCCTAATGTCTGATAATCATAATTTTTTACTTTTTCAATAATAATTAACGAAATATCATGGGTTTTTTTAACCAATGCAAAGAATAAAATATTTATGATTGATAAGAAATCGTAAAATAATGTTTCAAAGTCCATCGTTATGAGGGTTATAATATATTATCTATAGAATAAGTTATTTTTAATTCAATTTTATATAATTATATTCTATCTATGTCAACGGAAAAAGGATTATTTATTTTTCACCGAGATTTGCGAATCATAGATAATATCGGCCTCATCAATGCCAGTCATAAATGCAAAGAATTATATGTATGTTTTATATTTACTCCCGATCAAGTAGGAAAAAACAATTCATATCGTTCTCAAAACGCAATCCAATTTATGATAGAAAGTTTAGAAGATTTATCTAAGGAAATCGCGAAAATTGGAGGGCATTTATGTATTTATTATGGTAAACAATTGAAAATAATAGAACATTTTATCAATAAAATCGGTATATCATCCGTACATTTTAATCGGGATTATACCCCATATGCGATCGAAAGAGATAATGAAACCGTCAATTATTGTAAGAAACGCAATATTATATGTGAAACCTACTCGGATTATTATTTACATGAACCCGGAACGATCAAATCCGGAGCGGGTAAAAATATATATAAAAAATTCACACCGTTTTATGAAGCCACGATAGATTTAAAAGTAGAACAACCAATGAGAACCTATGTGAAAAATTTGTCGAAACCCAATCCAGGGATTAGTAGTGAAATCAGTTTGGCAAAAGCCGCCCAATTATTTGTCAAAGCCAATCCGGATATATTAGTACATGGTGGTCGTACCAATGGTTTGAAACGATTAAAAGACTCACTCCCCGAACAAAAACATTACGATAAAACCCGTGATTATTTTATAAACAATACGTCTTTTTTATCCGCTTATTTAAAATTCGGTTGTATTTCTATTCGTGAAGTCTATTATGCTTATAAAGAACATTTTGGAGTAAAACATGGATTGATACGAGAACTTTTATGGCGTGATTTTTTCGCTCATATATTATACGAATATCCGGAAACTATGACGAAATCTTATAATAACCAACACGTGAAATGGAGTCGTTCGAAAAGTCATTTTGAACGATGGTGTGACGGGGAAACGGGATTTCCAACGATTGATGCTGGAATGCGGCAATTAAATGCCACTGGGTATATGCATAATAGATTACGAATGGCAACGGCGAATTTTTTGACAAAAACATTATTGATCGATTGGAGAGAAGGAGCCAAATATTTCGCTCAAAAATTGACGGATTATGATGTAGCATCGAATCAAGGAAACTGGCAAAGTGTAGCGAGTACCGGAGTATATGCAACACCTTATTTCCGTGATATGAACCCCTGGATACAATCTAAAAATTTTGACAAAAATTGTGAATTTATTAAAAAATGGATACCGGAATTAGCCGAAGTAGAACCCCGAGATATTCATAATTGGCATACCGCACATAAGGATCCGAAATATAAAGGTGTCAAATATTATAAACCGATGGTGGATTATAACGACCAAAAAGAGAAAATGTTAGAAATGTACCAAAAATAAATCGTAATTCTATATAGAAATACGAAGTATTGTAAAATAAATAATATATATTTATTTTAGAAATGGAGGATAAACAGTTTATGACGAATGCCTGTGACCTGGCAGAATTTAGTGTAAAAACTGGAGGAGGACCATTTGGTGCAGTCATTGTCAGTCAATATGATGTATTGGTCGGCCAGGGACATAATATGGTTACCTTACATAATGACCCTACCCAACATGCGGAAATTGTAGCCATACGTGATGCTTGTAAAAATCTCAATACCTATGATTTGACCGGACATAATATATATACTTCGTGTGAACCATGCCCGATGTGTATGGCGGCAATTTATTGGGCGAAAATAGATAATGTATATTATGGGAATACGCGTAAAGACGCGAAAGACATTGGATTTAATGACGATTTTATTTATGAGGAATTAGGAAAGCCGAATGAGAACCGTAAAATAAAAATGATACAAGTAGAACGTGATATCGCCCAAAAGAGTTTTCGTCAATGGGATGCGAAGAGTGATAAAAAAGAATATTAAGAAAGGGTATAAATATTTTCTATGTAATATATATAATATAAGAGCCATGCAAATATTTGTAAAAACCCTTACTGGAAAAACCATTACATTGGAAGTAGAACCATCGGATAGCATAGATGCAGTGAAGACCAAGATTCAAGACAAAGAAGGTATCCCTCCGGACCAACAACGTTTGATCTTCGCTGGAAAACAATTGGAAGACGGGCGAACATTAGCTGATTATTCTGTGCAGTCTCAGAGCACTTTGCATTTGGTGTTGCGACTTCGCGGAGGTACTTTTTAGAGTGTATTTTACTCTCTTCATTTTTTGTAATAAAATTGAATGAAAACATAAAAATATAATTATAAACAAGCCTTTATAATTATAAGAACAACATGTTATACCGTTTAGTATGCTTCCTAATATTTACACGAAATTTAATTCCCGATTATAAAAATCTATTTAGCCCGTATATCACTGCAACTGACAAAATAATAGACCAAGTACAAACTCAATACATAAATGAATATTTCAATAATATCATGGAAGAAGACCATGAAAAATTAATTATGGTTACTGCGGTCGCATATGACGCCTGTAATAAATATTCCGGACAAAAAATCAGAAATACTACCCAATTTTTCAAAAGAACCATGGATGACGTCGAAACGTATATATCAAAGATGGTTGCGACAAAGCAAAAGTATGACAATTCTACTTATATTGAAAATCCAAATTTGGCATTTGAACCTGTGGATTTTTATAAAGGGACTTCATTACCGAATGAAGAAACCCTAATGCAATCATATAATTTTGATAAATGTATGATTCTAAATTATAATCGTGACAAATGTACGATTGATTTTTAATTTACCCCACCTCCCACCCTACAAATGTTAGATAACATTTTTATATTCGGTAAAAATATCCCAATTACGTTTATTGATGAATTTAATAGATCTTCCATTATAATAAATACAATAATTATCAAACCAACTTAATGCATAGACATTATTAATCGGTTTGACAAGCTCTTTATGCGCGTGTGTAATATTATTTACTTTTACACCTTTTGGAATATCGATATGTTCGTTTTTTTCATTCATAAATGAAATGATAGCAATCTCATTGTTGATGGATTCAATTTGTATAAATACATCATGGTATAATTCAATAATATCAATATTTCCATAATCTTTGGTAAAATGAAAACTCATTGGCGGCGATGACATCTCTAACTTGGTATATGATATGGCTATACTAAAAAATATACAAAAAAAATACGCCAGTGAGGCGAGAAAGTCAGCAGGTATTATATTCAGGTTGATACAAATATTTCATTGCTTGTTTAAGAGTGAGATGCGAATTGTATAATAAAAATGTTTCAAGTTCATCCATAGCAGAAAGACCAAACCATTTTAGTTCTTTATTATTCCACCATAAAAGAGTTTTCATTTCTACGTCCATTTCTTTACTACATGGTATGAGAACAACATTTACAATATAATTAAAACTTATTTTTTTGGTTGTTTTTTTACAAAAATTCATTGGCTTATCTTAGCTTTCTACTATTATTTATTATTTTAGTTTTATATAGTTGAACGAATTGTTATTTGAAGTATTCAACTAAATATTTGGATTTTTTACTTTTGGCTCTTTTTATCCTGGAAATATATTTTAAGGTTTTAGATTTCTTATAACCTCCATTTTGTTCGTCTTCAACTATAAAATCGGTTAATACTGAAAGAAATTGTCCTTTGCCAGTTGAGTCATGTATAGGATCCTGACTTCCCGGTGCATATATCCCGCAGCTCATTAATATTAAATATTCATCTTTACTAATATTGTGATTTTTACGGTATTCATCGTATTTGGAAATTAAATATGTTTCAAATCCTTTGATTGTTTTAACCGTATCGGGGCGGGAAAAATAACGTGACATTCCCGATATAAATTTCCAAACCGTTACTTTGATTGGTATGTTATCAGTATCTGATATTTTAAGTGTCTGATTATATAACGATTTTGCATTATTAAATTCTTCTTTGTAGTGAGGAAAAATATATTTTTTTGTTATTTTTAAAATATGTCCTCTACTTAAAAGTTTTTTTTCTAGTAATTTAATCAGTGTTTTGTTATGTTCTCTATCAGTAATAGTTATATCATTATTAGATAATTCAGAATTAACATTTTTCAATAAATTATCTATTTTATCTTCATCTATTTGAACGATAGGAAGTTCTATGCGTTTTATAAATAAATTATCTTCAGATATGACATCATTTGGGTTATTAAATAAAACCATTGTTGACATTTTTGCACGCTCGTTCAATAATTTATCATCGCGAATCCGATTAAACGATCGTTCAATGGATGGCGATATTGCCAAACAAATTCTATCAGAATTTCCGGCCCAACAACCAGTCTTAAATCCTTGGCCTCTTTCTGTTAATATTCTGTTATTTTCGTTATAACGTTTTAAATAGCTACCAAGAGTTGGAAACATATATCCACCAACTGCCATTTCAATATAAGTCATACAATACGCGCAATGTATATGTTTACCTATTCTACTAAATTTACCTGTATATTTATGTAATATAATATCAAGATAATTGTTTATTGCATTAAGAATCGTTTTTATTGTTAATTGTTGTCTTGTAAATACAGTGTTGACATATTTATGCAAATCAAAACCAAGATGGTCTCCCATATTATATGAATTGGTAAAAGCGTCAGAAAGTGACTCGCCTTCACCGTACATATAATGGTGAATAAGGAGTTTTAATCCCTCTTTTATTCTGTTTATGTCAATACCTTTCATTTCCTCCTGATACATTTCATATATTTCATTTGGATTATCTAAATAAAAATTAACGCCATCCAATAAATGTTGTTTAAATTTTTCTATTATTTCTTTGTTGGGTTCGCGTGGGTTTAATTTATTACCACATAATGTAATCATATTTCTAAAGCCTTGTTGTATATTTAATGTTTTTGTTATGCCTTTATGTACTTCGTAACATGCACCAACTGCCGCTTTTGTTGTTGTTTCTATATATATCAAATCTTTTTCAGAGATGTTTAAATTCATATCTTTTAATGTTTTTCTAATTTTATCTGTATGTATTAATTTAAAATCATCGAATAAATTTCTGAACTTTATACCTGATGCAATATCTGTATCTTCACTTATAATATTATCTAATGCAAATTCTGGATTAAATAATTCGTAGACAATTTTTCTAAATAAGGGATGTACTCTATTATTAAAAATAGTAGTTAATACATTGTTATCAATCGGTTTTGTAATACTATTGTAAAAATATGTAAACCGTTCGTCATCCTTATTGTCATTCTCAAAAAAATGCTTTATAAATTTGTTTGGGTCTTTTATATAATATTGGGTTTCTATTTCTTCATCAATATTTTTTAACAAAAAAATTTGTTTTGTCTTTTCTCGTTGAATCAATAATTTTGTAATGTTTCTAAATAAACCAAATAATCCTGCTTTATCTATTTGTTTTTTATCTTTTGACTTTTCAATAGCTTCTCTATATAAATTAATTATATTTGTTTTGGTTAATTCATAATTATCATCCATTTACACAAATATATATATATATTTAAAACATTTTAATTTTTATACGATTGGGTTATAAGTTATTCTACAATTCGTTATGGTTTATATTGAGAACATCACAATGAGTATTTTTCGGAAAAACTCGCGAATTTTCAATTTATAAAAACTTTTTATTATGAAAGATACGAAAAATTGAATTACTTGTTTCTATTCTATATTACAATACCCAAACAACCAAAACAACTTTCTAACAAACTTTAACAATGTCAGCATTAGCAGCAACTTTAATCACTACCATTGGTGTTATTGGTACGTCGAATAGATTTTCCAATAAATTATTAGGCGACAATTCAATTTCGTTTGCTTCAACAAAGATAAAACATTTATATGAGGATTTGAATGAGATAAATTTAAGACCTATTTATCAAAGAGATATTCGATGGACTTTATCAAAAATGTCTGGGTTTTTAAGCACAATTATGAGCGGCGGTATCGTTCCAGAAATATTGTTATATAAATTGCATTCGGATGAAATCAACGAATTCACAAGTGAATGCATTGACGGACAACATAGATTATTCACAATTTCTCATTTTAGATCGGGCGAATATGTAAAATTACCTGGAAAAAACCCATTTTTAATATATATTGAATACTATAACGAAGAAACTAAGAAAACACAGCATGTATTCTATGACGAAAAACACGCAACTGAATATAAGAGACAAAATGATGCTATCGATGTATCATATTTTACGAAGGAAGAAAAAGCTGATTTTGATAATTTCGTATTGAATATAAAAACGATTACGAAAGAATTACATATAAATTCCCGTCGCGAAATATTTACTTCATTACAAAATGGCATTCCTGTTAGAAATTCTGACGCATTGAAAAATTATACGAGACATTCTTTTATACAATATTTATCTGATGCAAACTTAGAGCCAAAAATGAGAGAATTAATTAATAATAATTGTACGAAAAAAGCAGATAAATTTTGGATTCAATGGATAGTGAAATTCTGGTATTTTACAAATAATTTTAATAACAAAACAACATCTGAGATTTTTACAAAATATGACGGCGAGATAGGAAAAATTATAAAAATGAGAAATCACCCATTATTGGAGACTACGCCTGAATTATTAGATAATTTTGAAAATACTTTCAATAGATTTTATAATTTCTGTCGTTCTACTGAAAACCGCAACATTAAAATAAATCCTACAATATTCTTTGCATTGTTCGCCCATTTAATGGATAGTGACAATAACAGAGAAGAAATATTGAATACTCATTTACCATTTATTTCTAAAAATGGCATGGATAAAGTATATAAAAATGTTTGGGAAAAACACGACAGTAAATTTCGTTCTGAATATTTTGAAACAGTATTATCAGAATTCGAATCATGTAAAACGATAAAATCAGAAATAGAAAGACCAGTTATTAGTCAAACCCTAAAAAAAAAAGTATGGGAAAAGACATTCAATGACAACATCATTGGAAACTGTCGTTGTGGAGTTGAATTAAATAAGACAGGTGATTGGCACGCAGGTCACATTAAAGCATGGTGTACTGGTGGGTTAACCACAATAGAAAATCTACTACCAATTTGTGGACCATGTAATTTAGAAATGGGAAGACAAAATTTATACGATTTCTTTGAAAATAAAATTTAAAAATATAAAAAACAAAAAATAATAGGAGGCTAACAACCTATTATTTTTTCATGTAATTATTTTCAACCCCCAAAGAAAGGAAGGGGTCGTAGGGGAAACCATCGGTTTCCCTACTTAGATGTCTAATGAAATGGTATTTTTATCGGAACGTTGTTTTCTACGAGTACGCTTTGGCATATTTCCATTTTGTACGTCTTTCAATGAACTAATAGAAATCATAGAATCATCATCATTATTCACCGTACTTTCATGGATATTCACATTACGGGTTTTCAATCCAGATAAGATATTATCTATATCACTGGTTTGTGGACCACGCATTTCAGGTCGAGATGGTGCCTGTGGCGGTAAAGTGGTTGGACGACTACTTCTTTCTTGGGTCATATCCTGGTAATTATTTAAATCAACACCCTGCTCTCTAAACATAGCACCACGAGCAGCATTTATGTCTTGGCGATTACTTGGTGTTTCGGTATATACCATTCCCGGGCGGGGTGGCGGAGCTTGTCCTTTGGTTTCCATTGGCCCTGGTGGTGGTGGTCCACGTGGTTTATTCATTTGGTCTTGCATCATATTATTGGCAAAGGCAAATCCAGGCGATTGTTGTGACATACTATTTACGGTGGCATTCGTAAAGGCTTTCATCAATTCTGGACTTTGACGGATGACATCATTAAACCCAGGAGTAGCAGTTGATAATGCTTTGTTAGTGAAATTCACCACTGCTGCACTAAATCCGAGACGTAATAAAAGGGATAATTCGGGAGCCATTTTACCGCCTTTATATTTTTCGTGTAATTCCGAAAAAATTTCTTCGTAACTATCAATATCTTCACTTACCTGTTCTCCCCACCCATCTAAATTAATATCAAAAGGGTTGAATGCAGCATTGGCATATTCAACAGAGTTTACAAAAGTCATAAACCACCAACCTTGTAATTTGATACTATCCTTTTTACGTTTATCTTCCATGGCGGTTTCATATTCATCCTCAATTTCTTCATAGGAAGAATCAAGTGTAAAATGCGAGGATGATTTATATAAGCCTTTG
>Ga0078894_10001456_pt1 | contig 17549 bp, 17 predicted proteins | sample LauGreSu1BDMLBSD_2_FD_67506 | JGI IMG/M metagenome (GOLD analysis project Ga0078894, IMG submission 67506) | Freshwater lake microbial communities from Lake Michigan, USA - Su13.BD.MLB.SD (version 4) (version 4) | ecosystem: Environmental > Aquatic > Freshwater > Lake | place: Lake Michigan... | reverse complement strand
TTTACGGTACCCTCAAATATTTTTTTTTCGGGAGATAAAATTTCAAGATTCATGTTATGATGTTGCTTCTGCTAGTATTTTTTTACCTTTTTCAATGGCATCTTCTATAGTACCTACAAGGTTAAATGCCGCTTCGGGATATTCATCTACAGCACCGTCAATAATCATATTAAATCCTTTAATGGTGTCTTCTATACTAACAAACACTCCCTTTAAACCGGTAAACTGTTCGGCAACATGAAACGGCTGTGATAAAAAGCGTTGCACGCGTCGTGCCCGATGTACCACCAATTTATCTTCTTCACTCAATTCATCCATTCCTAAAATGGCAATAATATCTTGAAGCTCTTTATAGCGCTGAAGAATCAATTTTACACGTTGGGCGCATTGGTAGTGTGCATCACCTAATATAACAGGTGTTAAAATACGGGAGGTAGAATCTAGAGGGTCTACAGCCGGATAAATTCCTAATTCGGCAATTTTTCGGCTTAATACGGTTGTTGCATCCAAATGCGAAAATGTAGTAGCAGGTGCCGGGTCGGTTAAATCATCTGCAGGAACATACACTGCTTGTACCGATGTTATAGAGCCTTTTTTGGTAGATGTAATGCGCTCTTGCATGGCGCCCATTTCTGTTGCCAACGTGGGCTGGTATCCAACCGCAGAAGGCATACGCCCCAAAAGAGCTGAAACTTCAGATCCTGCCTGTGTAAACCTGAAAATATTATCAATAAAAAAGAGAATATCACGTCCGCCGCCCTTAGCATCGGCATCGCCATCACGAAAGTACTCCGCTAATGTTAAGCCCGATAAAGCTACACGGGCACGTGCGCCGGGAGGTTCGTTCATCTGTCCAAATACAAATGATGCCTGCGATTTTGCTAATTCATTGGTATCTACTTTACTTAAATCCCAGCCCCCCTGCTCCATACTGTGTTTAAAGGCTTCTCCATATTTTACAATGCCCGATTCTATCATTTCACGTAATAAATCATTTCCTTCACGTGAGCGCTCTCCAACACCTGCAAAAACAGAATAACCGGAATATCCTTTGGCGATGTTATTAATTAATTCCTGAATTAATACGGTTTTACCTACGCCTGCACCACCAAATAAGCCAATTTTTCCACCTTTAGCGTAGGGTTCAATTAAATCAATAACTTTTATACCTGTAAACAATACTTCTGTAGCTGTAGATAATTCATCAAATTTTGGAGCCTGGGCATGAATGGGACGGCCTTTTGAATTATCTAATGCATTGATGCCGTCTATAGTTTGACCTACAACATTAAATAGGCGTCCTTTTACTTGATCACCAGTAGGCATTTTAATTGGACTTCCAAGTGGGCGCACTTCCATACCCCGGTAAATACCGTCTGTACTATCCATTGCTATGGCACGAACCATATCTTCGCCAATATGCTTTTGCACTTCAAGAATTAATTTTTGATCACCATTGGTGATTTCTAAGGCGTCTAGAATTTCCGGTAAGGTACCGCCTTCTGTGTCAAAGCGAACATCTACTACCGGACCAATTACCTGAGCTATTTTTCCATTATGCTGTGCCATATGTTGTAATTTTCGGCGCAAATTTAAGATGAAAAACGCTTAAAATTTGCATAAAAACGTAATTTTTTATCTGATTTACCAACATTGCTCTATTTTTGTTGCACGTTGCAAGTTGTTCGTTATACCCCCGATTTTAAAATTTTTGTTCCGGTAATTGTTACCATTGGTACGTTTGACGGCTTTCACAGAGGGCATCAAAGCCTTTTAGAGCAGATGTCTGCTTGTAAACAGCACATGGGTTTGGCCACCTGTTTACTCACTTTTGATCCGCATCCTCGAAATGTTATTAATCACGACCAAAAAGGCGTTACATTGCTAACGACCTGTGAGGAAAAAATACAATTGGCTAAATCTTACAACATCGATATATTAGTGATTTATCCCTTTAATTCAGCATTTTCAAGTTGGTCACCTGAATATTTCTTTACAACCTTGATAGTAAACCAATTAAACGCCCGGCATGTAATTATGGGCTATGATCATCGATTTGGTAAAGATCGTACAGGTGATGCAACATACATTAAAACATTGGCGCTCAAGCATCAAATTGGTGTAGAAACGTGTGCAGCTGTTATTGACGAAGGACTCCCCATTAGCAGTACGCGAATTCGTAAAGCCCTTGAATTAAGAGATTTAAACATTACAAACCGCCTGCTTGGATACTTTTATCAACTGTGGGGAACTGTAATTCATGGTATGGGCCGTGGACATAAAAACGGATATCCTACAGCAAATATTAAACCCCTTGAATTGTTTAAATGTATACCGAATACTGGAGTTTATTTGGTTAGGGGGTATTGGAACAATAACTTTTATTACGGTATGTTAAATATTGGCACAAATCCAACATTTGAAACCAACGCCGAACTTAAAATTGAAGTTCATTTTTTTGATTTCAGTTCTAATTTATACAAACAAAGCATTCGAATTGAATTTTTAGAATATATTCGATCGGTTCAGAAATTTGAATCTTCAGAAGCTCTTTACATGCAAATACGGCAAGATGAAACCGTTTGCAGAAACAAGATGCAGCGCTATTTAACCTAATTGATGAAAATTAACTCCTGGCAGATTTAAACATTGGGATGCTTAAAAGTTATTTTTAAACGTAACATACACATTCATAAAACATCCACTTTTGTAGAAGTAACCATTCATTTGAATGGACTTTATAAGTGTTTTGTTTTGTTAAAATGAACGCCTGTAATGGGCGTTCGTTTTTTATACGTAGGCCTCAATATCTTTTACAGTAATGTCCTCTTTACAAAAGATACATAAACGTTCTATAACATTTCCCAGTTCACGGATATTTCCCGGCCAGTCTCTATTTATTAAGAGCTGTAATGCCGATGGCGTGATGTGCAGCGGAGTTTCTGCAGTTTTATGTCGGTTTAAAAAATAATTGCAAAGTTCTGGTATATCATCTCGTCGTTGGGCTAAAGCGGGCACTTCTATGGTAACCACTGCAATGCGATGGTATAAATCCTCACGAAACGTCTTTTGTGAAATTTCATGAATTACATTTTTATTAGTTGCCGCAATAATACGAGGACGCACCGGTATAGATTTTTCACTACCGAGTCGGGTTAATGCACCTTCTTGTAAAACCCGCAGCACTTTAGACTGCATATGCATGTGCATGTCACCTATTTCATCTAAAAATAAAGTTCCCTCCGCTGCTAATTCAAATTTACCTTTATGCATAGTATGAGCCCCCGTAAATGAACCCTTTTCATGTCCAAACAATTCACTTTCAATTAAATCAGAGGGAATAGCTGCACAATTTACATCTATAAAGGCCTGTTGCGATCGGATGCTTAGTTCATGTATTTTACGAGCCACAAGCTCTTTTCCGCTTCCGCTAGGCCCGGTAATTAATACACGTGCGTCGCTTGGCGCTACTTTTTTAATTCGATCTAAAATATCTAAGATGGGTTTTGATGAACCAATGAGCGATTCTGTAATGCGATGCTGTGCAATTTTATTTTTTACTGTTGCAGGCGTTGAAAATACCATTTTAACAGCCTTTAAAAGCCGGTTCAAATCAATTGGTTTTTCTAAATAATCTCTTGCACCTTGTTTCATAGCCTGTACAGCAATGTCAATGGTTCCATGGCCGCTCATAACTATAACAGGAACAGTATTGTGTACATCCTTAAGACGTAATAATAATTCTAAACCTGATATACCGGGCAACTTTACATCCGACAAAATCAAATCAAATTGTTCGGTGTTTAACATGGTTAAGGCCAATGTAGCATCTCCTGCCGTTTTAGCCCAATACCCCTCCATATTAAGAATGTCCGCAATGGAACGTGCAACTGCACCTTCATCGTCAATTATTAATATTTTATTTTTTATTGTTTTAGAGTGTGCCATGATATAATCCAAATATAAGACCTTCTTTTAATGCTGCATTTTCAGGTTTTAAACCATCTATCGGTAGGTTTAAAAAAACCCAGTTTAAAAGCAGGGCCGAGTGTACAATTGTATCTCTTCGCATAGGAATTAAAGCATCCCAGCGCATTCGTATGTGTGAAGTTGAGTTAAAAACAGTTTCACACCATTGCAGTATTTGCGCTTTAGTCCATACATCCGATTGGGTTTCAAATTGCGTTTTACACAACGCGTCTACTGTATCAAATACACCCGAAGCACCATATAACATTTTGGATGCATTTGATGAAATTTTTAAAGGGGCAAAACACACATCCAAATGGGCATTTACTTGTTTTATATCACTGGTTAAAATAGGCTCATGCAAATGAAATAAACTTTTAATTTTAGATACCCCGGCCTCAAAACTAAAACAATGTTTAATTTCCGATGCTTCTACACTAATAAATTCAGTGCTGCCCCCACCAATATCCATTATCCATCCATCTATTACGCGCGGCGCAGCCTGTTCAATAATACCCTTGGCAATCCAAAACGCTTCGGCCTCACCCGATAAAACACAAATTTGCATACCGGTTTCACGCGCTAAAGCGTGGATTATTTCCGCTGCATTTTCAGCTGCCCTAAACGCTGCGGTACCCGCAATAAAACATTTGTTGTTTGCGTAATTTGCACAACTAACAGAAAACCGCTTTAAGGCCCGCTGCATTCGCTGAACCGATGCTGAACTAAAAAAATGCTTGCCGTTTTTTAATGTGGGCCAAATAAATACCGGAATACGATCTGCATGAATGCGTATTAATTTTTGATTTTCATCCTTTTGCCAAATGTTAATATGAAAGGTATTGGTGCCACAATCAACAATAATAAAGTAAGATTCAGTATTTGAGCCAAGAACGTTCTGTTGAGCTACCATTTTGAAAAAGGTTTTAAATGTTCTGCCCAGGTCATTTTACGTATTGTAAATCGCATATCGCCCATTGGACGGTCGCGCGTATCTTTGGCACAAAGTGAAATTTGTTCTGCTACATGCATACCCCATATAATGTTACCAAAAACCGTATAACGTCCATCTAAATGCGGTGTACCACCCATACTGGTATATATTTTTAATTGTTTTGAAGAAAGTACTGGTTTAACTCGATTATAAATAGCAGTTTTTAAACTGTCTTTAAAAAAATTGGTTTGCGAGGCCCAATCGTAGTGTGTAGAATCTAAAGTCCATTGCTGCGTAAATCGTTTTTCTGAAATTCGGTTAAGCTCATCCTCTAGGGTTTTTGGGCTTCTAATTTTACCAATTACAATATAAAACTGACATGCGCTGGATGCCCGTAAAGGATTTATTGGATCTGATTCGCGCGCCATTCCTACAGCCCCATAACCATGAAATAATTCTTTACAAATTTCTGCAGGAACTGTATAGCCCAAATCACCGTGCCCCAAGCTATCTCCTTTTAATGCATTTTTACTTAGGGGATCACCACCTTGAATTACAAATTCAGGTATAGTACGATGAAACAGCAAATCTCTATAAAAGGATGTTTTTATTAACTTCTTAAAGTTTGCTGCATGCAGAGGCGTTTTTTTATAAAGTGCCAATACCATTTTTCCAGAATCGGTTTCAATAACATATTTTTGAAAGTACATGGGCTGTGTAAAAACAGCCCCCCCTAGAATTAAAAAAAAACTTAAAAAAAGTGTATATTTGAAATATTGCTTTACATATAATGTTATGAAACCTGTAATCCTCATATTTTTTACAATTTGTATTTTAACAAGCTGCTTATTAATACCCTCATGTACTAAAGATACAACATGTGTGGCAATTGTAAATTGTAAAGATTCATCCGGTGTTAATGCATTAGCTGATGTTAACGTTAAACTATATGCATTAATTAAAAGTGCCGATGGTAAAACAACCTATACCGGTGATATTACACAGTCGGGAACTACTAATACAGCCGGACAGGTTCGCTTTGAGTTTAAATTACCCGCTATTTTAGACATCTTAGCCGTTCGCTCAAAAGGTACACAAACCCTTACCGGTACAGGTATTATAAAATTAGAAGAAGGCAGTACAACAGAAAAAACCATTTTGCTTAAGTAATTCATGGCAAAAAGCTTTAGTGTAATTACTGTATTATTTGCTATACTATTTTATTTTACGGCCTGTTCAGATTTTGTAAAAGGCAAAAAAACAGAAGGTATTATAGAGTTTAATGTCAGCTGTTTAGACCCTCAAAATGCCTTTTGCGCTCTTTCCCCTACCCGTGCAAAATTGAGTTTTAAAAATGATAAATTTAAAATGGAAATGAGTGCATTTGGTATGTTTAAAACCGCAATAATTGGAAATAATACAAAACAGCATATGTTGCACACCGTTGATTTTATGGACATGCATAAGTATTGCGAACTTAAGCGGCCAGAAATTGACTCTGAAAATAAAAACTACCGTTTAAAATTCAAATCCACCGGTAAAACAAAAACAATATTGGGGTTTAAAGCTCATCAGGTTATAGCCACACCGCAACAGGCTCCCAATATACCATTTGAAATATGGTACACCAATGATATTCCGTTACCGGAAAGTAATGTGCTTAATCCGTACAATGAAATTAAAGGTGTATTATTAGAGTACCGAATTCGAAAAATGGATACCGAAATGTCTTTTACGGCAAGTGGCTTTGAGCCCCGTTCGCTTTCAGATTCTATATTTAATTTACAAACATCCTATGAAAAAGTAACTTACAATGATATTAAATCTATTTTTGAAAGTTTAAAATAATATGAAAATCACAACTATAATTTTATCTCTAGTACTAGCATTTTACGGCAATGCCCAAGACATTACACTAAAATTTGAAATTAAAATGCAGGGTATTGCCCAGGAAATGGCAGCCTTTGCGGAAATGCAAGGTGTAAATTATTTTAAAAATGAAAAATGCCGTGTGGAGCTTGAAAACATGATGTTTTCGATGCGAACGTACATACATTCAGATGGAGTAACCGTTTGCCAAAGTGTAATGGATGAAAAAAAATATTACAAACGCAAAAAACAAGATTTTGAAGCCGAACGCTCTAAATCTACTGATATTCCTAAAATAACCTATACCGAAGAATCTAAAATGATTTTAGGATATGAATGTAAAAAAGTATTGGTGCATACCTTAGCAAAAGACAAAACTGAAATACAAACCGAATTATGGGTTACCAAAGCGCTTAAATTACCGGATACGTATTATATGATGTCCAGCCGAAATTCAGCTGCTTTTAATGGTATAGACGGCACCGTTTTATATATGGAAACGCCCCTTCGTATGCAAGGAAATAATGCTGTAAGTATTATGCGGGTTACAGAAGTTATTACAACACCCCTTAAAGATTCGCTTTTTGAACCTGAAACCAACGGCTACACTGAATCTACTTACGAAGAAATTAAATCTCAAATGCGAAGCATGGGTGGCGGCATGCGTTAATTCAATGGCTCATCGGTTTCTTTAAATGCAAGTCCCTGCAATTTAAGGCCTTTTAAAATAACATCCCTCAATAAGGGATGTGTTGGAATTTGTAAACCGCTTAATGGTATTTGTCCATTTAAAAATGCCGTTACCGCTATTGCCAGTGGAAGGCCAACTGTTTTTGACATCGCTGTGTCGATGGCTGAATTTCCCTCAAGCTCAAATGTTGAAATTCGTTTAAACCGTAAACCATCGGCGCGTTGGTATTTAATAATATGACACATTACCACCAAGTCGGCATCCTCGGGTTGTAATTTCCAGCGTTGTTCTAAAAGTTGCTGTAATAATTGTGCTGGTGTGGCTTGTTGTGGCTGGCAAATAAAATCATTAAAATGCAAATCAATAAGATACGCTTCAAGTTCAGTATCCAATAAATGACCCGAATGCTGCAACATGGCTTTTTCAATTGATATTGAAACAGGTGGTAAAAATTTACGAATTAAGTTTGCAAAAGATAGAGGCTCTGCGATATTTAGCAATAAGGTATCATCTGTTAAACCTAATGATACAAATATATCCCAAGCCTTACAATAGCCCTTTCGGCGAAGTGTTCCACGTTTAAAATGTTGTATGCCATTTAAGCCATAGGTATTTATGTAAGAGATGCTGTCTCGGTTTGCATAGGCATCGTATTCCTGACCATTAATAGAAATTACTTCTGCACGTTTAAAAATTTGTAAATATGGTATTACAGATTCGTTTCCGAATTCTAAAAACCGGGCATGCGATTGACCAGCAATAATTACATTGCGTGGATTCCATGAGAATTTATAGGCCCATGAATCGGTTTTGGTATTGTGTGATGGTAAGCCCCCACAGTACGAATAAAAAGCATCTATTGTATGTCCTTGGGCTTGTAAACCAGAAATAATATCCATTGCACTGGCATGGTCAATTCCAGGATCAAGACCGCATTCATTTAAAAAAAGCAGTTCTTTTTTTAAAATTTCAGGCTCAAGTTTACGCATCTCATCACTTGTATAACTTGCGGTAGCCATGTGAATACCCTCTGATACGGCTGTTTGGGCCACTTTTATATGCCAATTGGGAGGTAATAAGGAAATTACAAGATGAACGTTTGAAAAAATTGCATTCCATTCGGTTTCTGAATTTAAATCCACCTGAATCCATTCGGCAGTATACCGTTCTTTTAAAGCAAGGGTTTGCGAAGAAAAATGCTGATCGGCAATGCGTATTTGCCAATGCTGATGTTTTGACTGATCAAGTAAATACGCTATAACATGATAGGCTGAACGTCCAGCACCCAAAATTAAAATACGAATCATATTTAAAAATCAACCTTAATATAAAATAATGGTAAAAAGCCCAGTTGATAATTTTCAGTGTAAGGTTTTTCAGAATTTAAATTTTTAAAATCCGGAGAATAACTTAATGCCAAAATATTGCGGGTATTTAACACGTTGATAAAATCAAGTGCAAGTTCAGTGCCATATTTAGCCGAATTCCATTTAAATGTAAAACGTAAATCCAAACGTTGATAATTGGGAAATTGTAAATTGTTTACATGTGCATTTATAGGCACAATATCCATTTGGGCATTACTAGCAGCCGTATCAATTTTTGAATACCGCTTACCACCCGCATAAGTAAACTTAGAACTTATGCCTAAAACTTTATCGTTTTGCGCGTTTAAAGGATATTCAAAACCTGCCAATACGTTTGAACTAAAATTACCATTAAAATCAGTGTTAAATACTTTATTGTTGCTAGCCTTGTATTTGCTATCATATAAAGTAAGATTTACCAGTGTAAATACATGTTTTGAAAACCGTTTTTCTAATGTAAATTCAGCTCCATAGTTTTGTCCGGTACCAGTATTTTGCATGGTATAAAAAGGAAAAAATCTACTAAAGGTTGCGCCACGGTTAATTGCAGAAACTGCAGAAGGTATGGTATAAACGGGTATATCAAATAAATACTGCATGTATAATTCTGTACGCAAACTCCAATTGGTATTTAATTGAAACAGATGTGAAAGCACTATATGATGCGCGCGGCTTAAACCCAGATTTTTATTTAATAAGGCGCTTTCATTATTAAATACTCTGTTATTTGAAATAACATTAGTATCAGGCACCGTAAAATATAAATAGGTTGACTGAAATTGACTGTGCAAGCCGTACGATAGTCCAAGCTGATGTTTGGCATGAGGTTGGAATCGAACTTGTAGTCGGGGTTCAAGCGCTGTTGACGCTGTATTTAAATTGGACCATAGCGCATGTAAGCCCGATTGAAATTGCCATTGTTCTGAAATTTGCCATTGATAAGTAACATAGGGTTGGATGGTATAAAAATGGGCTTGCGAACGTAAACGGTATATAAAGGCCCGATTTGAAATTTCAGCAACACTCGTATCAAAAACAGTAAATCGTTTTACACTGTCCTTATAATTAATATCGTTGCGGTGCATGTAGAAACCCGATCGTATCGCATGTTTTGAATTAAATTTATGCCGAATGTACCATGACAGCGAAGTTTTTAAGTCTTCAAACCGAAAACCCATAATGGGCGGACTTCCGGGTTTGGGAACAAAATTAGTATCTCGAATTATTAACTGGTGGTGTGCATCTACCCCTTGGGCCGCAATTGCAATATTTGTTTTCATCAGCGTACGGGGGCCTAAATTGTATACGTGCCCTATTATACCTACTCCCATTTGAGTATTAAAAAATTGATTCCGATTTAAATCACCGTATAATTCTTTGGGCATGTGCTTCATGGTGTCAAAAATAAGTTCAATTGCACTGGCACCACCCAGAGCACTGAAACTAAAATGACCGGCCTTTTTTGTGGGCACCGAAATCCGTAAACCAAAATCTTGGTAATAGGGTACTGCCGATGTACCTATAGGTACTTTTAATTTGCTAAATAAAGCTAATGACGAATAGCGGTATGTTGCTAAATATGAGGCCCCGCTTTTGTTTAATGGCCCTTCAAGGGCAAGTTCGGTGCCTAAAAATCCAAACTGAAACGAACGTTCGTGTTTTTCCGTTGAGCCATTTCGAAATCGTAAATCAAAAACACCCCCCATGGCATTTCCAAATTCAGCCGGAAATGCACCGTTAAAAAAAGCACTGTTTGATAAGTATTTATTGTTTAAAATACTTTGCGGTCCGCCTGAAGTTCCTGCAACAGCAAAATGATTCGGATTGGGGATATCCATATCATCTATTCTATACAGTACACCTGCTGGACTATTTCCCCTTACAACGATATCATTTCTTGAATCGTTTGTACCCTGAATTCCGGCATAGCTTTGCACCATTCGCGCAGGATCTTGCCTTGACGCTGCATAGCGCTCGGTTTCTTCAAGTCTAAAAGATTTACTGTTAAGCGCAGCCATTTGATCAGAAAGCTCTGTTTTTGAAATTACATTTACCTCTTCCATTTGAACGGTTCGTTCTTTAAGACTGATATTTAATTCGGTGGGCTTACCCGATGATATGGATATCTGAGAAGCTGTTTGCTGGTAATAACCAGGAAATGTAAAAACAACATCATGCCTACCAATGGGTATAGATTTTAATGAAAAATAACCGTTTTCGTTGGTTACAGTTTGTAATTTTTGAGATGCCGACTGAATACTTATAAATACACCCGGTAATCCAATACCACTGGCTTCATCACTAACTGTGCCACGAAGTTCTTGTAAGGTTTGCGAAAATACTATAGGAGCTCCAAAAATAAATTGGAAAATAATAATGATGTATGTTTTCATATTAGGATTTATAGATAATCAAACGTTTACCGTTTTGAAGTCCTTTTTTACCAACATAATTCCAAGATTTTAATTTGGAAACCGATACGTTATATCGTTTAGCAATCATGGCCCATGTTTCTCCTCGTTTTACTACATGAAAAATTCGTGATTTAGATTTATGTTTAGTGGTTTTATTTGCATTTTGAGTAGATTCAATGGGAGCGTTAACATTAGCAGAATCTATACTGGATTTATTGGTTTGAAAAAAGGTATAAATTTCTGTTTCATTAGAAATAAATTGTGCTATTTTTTGGTTGGAAAGACAAAGCGGATGCCCCCCGTTTGGTATAATTTGTTTTCTGTATTGAGGATTAAAGTATTCAAGCTCTTCTACACTTACATCTAAAACTTGCGATAGCTGATCAAAAGTCATTTCTTGCTTAACCACTACCGTATCCACTTGCAGATAATTTTTTCGTGGCACAGAAGGATAAATACCGTGATCCGCTGCATGATTCATAATATAATTAGCAGCAATAAAAGCCGGAACATAACTTTGAGTTTCCTGAGGCAGATAGGGTCGGATTTCCCAATACGTTTTTTTTCCACCACTGCGGCGAATGGCCCTGCTGATAGTTCCAGGACCTGCATTATAGGCTGCAAGAACCATTTGCCAATCTTTAAAAATATCATATAAATATTTTAAATACTGAGCCGCCGCTACAGTAGATTTATAAGGGTCGCAGCGCTCGTCGATATACGAATTAATGCGTAAACCCAGATGTTTACCGGTGGGGTACATAAATTGCCATAACCCTGTTGCCCCTACACGAGAACGTGCATAAGGAATAAGTGCGCTTTCAATTACAGCCAAATGTTTAAGTTCTACGGGTAACTGATACCGATCAAAAACTTCTTCAAACATGGGATAATACAATTGTGATATGCCCATCATTCGGCTTACAGCATCACGTTTACGGTAGGCATATAGATTTATAAAATTTTTAACATAATTATTGTATACCAAATCAAAAGGCGATTCTGCATCCAGTTTTGCTAAACGGCTGGTAAAAAGTGTTTCATCATCTTTCGTTATGGTATCAAATTCGGAAATTGTACGTGCATTTTTAGGCATGAGGGGTTTGGAAAACTCCAGCATGGCAATACGTTCGGAATATAAACTGTCCAATAAATCCGCAATGGGGTTAGAATTTGAAGGAATTTGAGAAAAACCTAGACACGAATAAAATAAAATACTTAATCCAACAAAATATCTAAAACAACGCGGCTCTTTCATATAATCAATAATATTAAAAAATATTTGCTATTAATTCAAATTTAGTTTTAACGTATCATTTCAATTATCCTTAATTTTACATTTATTAACCACACATTGTGAGTAATTTAAATTCTAAGTCTGAGTATCAACGTTCTATATGGATACATATAGTTTATTGCATTTTAATAGGTTTTTTGAGTTATCCGTTTTACATAGCCTACCAAGCGCATACTCCGGCCTTAATTTGGTTAGGTATTCCAATTTTGTTTTTGGTTATAGTATGGATTTGGATGATTATGAATCCGCTTGCAGAAATTCATGACCATTATATTGATTTTTTTATTGTTCCCTTTTATGCACCACGTATATATAAATTAGATGTAATACATCATACGTGTAAAACCCACAACCTTTGGATTACTTTTAAAGATTTTGAACAAAAACGCTATACGGTGTGCGCTTTTTCTAAACATTACAAAGCTTTTATTTCCGATTTTTTTAAGTCCGTTTAACAACGTCTTGTTCATAACACCCGGGTTAAATTGCATTTGTAACCAATAGTCTGGTCTTACATTTATAAAAAATAAAACTATGGTAGTATTACTTGCAAATTCAAAAGAAATTCAAATGCCTTTGTGGGATATGATTACAAGAGGTGGACCTGTTATGATTCCATTATCCGTATTGTTTTTAATTAGTATTTATATATGTATTGAACGGTTATGGGCTTTTAAAAAAGCTAATGAAGTTCAAAAGCGTTTTATGGAGGCCACGCAACGCTATTTAGAAAAATCAGAAAAAAACATGGCTCTTATGAGTTTTTGTAAGGGATTAAACGGACCTCAAAGCGCTATGATAGACCAGGGTATAAAACGCATGGGGCTATCTACCGCTGAAATGCGCGAGGCCATGAATCAAAGAGCCTTGTTGGAATTAGAAAAATTAGAACGTCATTTGTCAGTACTCAATATTACGGGCCGTATAGCCCCGATGTTTGGTTTTATTGGTACAATTATTGGGGTTATTACTATTTTTTATGATATTTCATTGGCAAAAACAGTAGAAATAGAAATTATTTCAAAAGGTTTGTATCAAAAAATGATTACTTCTGCCGGAGGTTTAGTGGTAGGGGTGTTTGCTTTTATTTGTTACCACATTTTAACAGCACGTGTTGACCGGATGGAACAGCGGCTTCATGAAGCCCAAGAAGAATTTTTAGATTTACAATCCCATCAAAGCACATGAGATCTAAACGAAAACACCGAGAATCCGAGGTAAGTACAGACTCTCTGAACGATATCATGTTTTTTTTACTCTTATTTTTTTTAATACTGTCTACTATGGTAAGTCCTAATGCCATTAAAGTTAATTTACCAAAAGCTACACCAAATGTTACAGTTGAAAATGAAAAAAAACCAATTCACCTGGCTGTAACTAAAGACCGTAATTATTTTTTAAATAATACTCCCATTAACAAAACCGAACTTAAAACAAAACTCGAAGCCCTCACTCAAAAAAATACAAACCCCACGGTGTTAATGCATTTGGATAAAGAATTATCCATACAAGATGAAATTGATATTATGACCATTTGTTATGAACTTAAATGTAAAACGGTTTTAGCTACTGCAGCTACACAACACTAATGTCTTCGGTTCAAATATACAGCACTAATAAACAACGTGTTTATGCACTTATTATCACGTTGCTATTGGGCGTACTGTTTTTACTGTTACTATTTTGGATAAAAATTATCACGCCTGATCCCCCCTTTCCAGAGTCCGAATCGGGCGGGGGTCAAGAATTAGCTTTGGGTATAGCAGAGATGGGTAATGATAATGTGGATTTTTCAGCAATGGGGGCTGTTACTGATGTTGTTACAGCATCAAATTCAGAATCAATTGATGAGTTATTGAGTGATCCGGATGGTATTGAAATTTCTAAAGATAAAGCCAAAACCAAAACAAGTTCCAAATCAGAAACCCCACTATTACCTAAACATCAAAAGGTTATTATTATTCCCGAAACTGCTCCAATAGCAGAAACTACGCCCATCAGTGAAGCAGAACGTATTTTAAAACAATCGCAGGAAGCCAAAGCACATCGTGGCGGCGGAATAGGTTCTACCACCGAGGCGGGACAAGCCGGGTCAGCCGATGGCAATCCCTTTGCTCATGGTAGTGGTGGAACTGGAAACGGAACTGGCGGAGGCAACGGAAATGAAAGTGGTTCACATTCAGGAAAAGGAAATTCAGGTGCAGGTAATTTTAGTTTTAATTTAAAAGGACGCAGTATTTTAGTACCACCCAAATTACCAAGCGATTTAAAAGAAGAAGGTAAGGTTGTAGTTGAAATTACAGTTGATGCTGAAGGCAATGTAATTGAAGCCAATCCTAATGGCCGGGGTACAAGTACTGCTAGTGCAGTGTTAAAGGCTAAAGCCAAGCAAGCGGCATTACGCACGCGTTTTAATGTTGAAGGAAAGTATCAAGAACAACACGGTACTTTAATTTTTGTATTTTCTTTTGATTAATTTTTTTATTTAAAGTTTGATAACGCGCTGATATTTTAATAAGACATGTTATCCTATACTGAAACATTAGCGTATTTATTTAGCAAACTCCCCATGTTTCAACGCTTGGGACCTGCTGCCTATAAAGCCGATTTAACCAATACTTTAAAATTATGTAATTATTTAAAAAATCCTGAAAACGATTTAAAATGCATTCATATAGCAGGAACAAATGGCAAGGGTTCTAGCAGTCATATGTTAGCTGCCATTTTACAATCCTGTGGCTATAAAACGGGTTTATATACGTCACCGCACCTACTCGATTTTACAGAGCGCATTAAAGTGAATGGAACCTGCATTGCCCCCGAATATATTACAACTTTTGTACACCAACATAAATCACAGTTTGACGCCATGGACCTCAGTTTTTTTGAATGGACCGTTGGCCTTGCATTTCAGTATTTTAAAGATCAAAAAGTAGATATTGCAATTATTGAAACCGGTTTAGGCGGACGTTTAGATTCCACCAATGTTATACATCCTATAATTTCGTTAATTACCAATATTGGGTACGATCATCAGGCCCTGCTGGGTAATACCTTAGCACAAATTGCGCAAGAAAAAGCAGGTATTATTAAAACCCGATGCCCTGTTGTAATTAGTAGTTTTCAAGAAGAAGTCGCTGAAATTTTTATAAAAACAGCTGCTGCACAACAGGCTCCATTATTTTTTGCTTCAAAAGAATGGAAAATTACATCGCATTTAAATGAAAGCCAAGTACAACACATAAAAGCATATCATGTTTTCACTAAAAAGGAAATCTCAATTCCTATGGATCTTTGCGGACAATATCAATTATATAATCTCCCGGGCGTATTAAAAACATGTGATGTGTTATGCGAAATGGGGTACCCTATTTCTGAATCAAAAATTATTAAATCGCTTAGCCGGGTTCAACAGCTTACCGGTTTTATGGGACGTTGGCAATGCATTTCAAACAAACCGTTAACAATTGCCGATACAGCCCATAATAGCGATGGTATAAAGCAAATAATAAAACAATTACAACATCTAAACCCTTCCAAAGTCCATATGGTATTTGGAATGGTACGTGATAAATCCATTGAACCGGTGCTGAACCTTTTGCCTGTAAATTATCAATATTATTTTGTATGTCCTGATTTACCTCGAGGTTTACCAGCTAACGATTTGGCTGAAACCGCTGCCAAATTTAACTTAAATGGCACTGCCTACGCATCTGTTTGGGAGGGCTATATGGCTGCTAAAAATGCAGCAAATGACTCAGATTTAATTTACATTGGGGGCAGTACCTTTGTAGTTGCAGATTTTTTAAAACAATATAATTTATGAAATCCAAACTGATGATTTTTTTGCAAGCCTTTTTTTTAATTGCCTTGCTGGTTAATCCTATTTTATATTTATTTGTTTACAACTACAGTAAAAATGTATTTTTTGTAGTATCTGCCATTGCTGCCGTATGCTATACAGCAAGCTGGATACAAAACATAGCGATTTTAAAAAAACAGACCTATACTACTAGTTTTTCATATTTACCTAACCGAATTTGGGTTCGATTTTGCATAACCTTGTGCCTTCTTATTTTATGCAGTACGTTTATGTTATGGAGTTTAAGCCGATTGGAGGCTATGGCCTATACCGGATATATTTTTTGTGCTATTTTAAGTGTGCAACTGGTTTATAAATTAACTGCTACTATTTTTAGTATTGCATTTAAAGATGGCTATATTTTATTATTTCAAGACTATATAAAACGGATTCACGCCTCTGAAATTAAACATATTATAATGCGACACAATGCCTATTACATTGTATATCAAAACACAAGTTTATATATTTCAACATCGTATACTAAAAAGCCTGAATCTTTAAAGGCTGCATTGCAAGAATGGATTAAATTAAACAACCTTATTTTAAAAACAGATTAGACCTTAGGGGTTAAAAAAATATTTCAGTAGTTTGTTAATTAATAAAGTGAATTTTTTACTTTGTAGTGTGTTGGCTTCAGCATAGGGAAATGAATAAAATTTTAAAATCATACCCTATTCGTTTTACAAAAACTTTTTCATTTTGGCAACAAAGGCTTGGTTTGTTTGTTTATTTTATATAATTGATATGTTGAGATACCTGTAAGCAAATTGTTAAACTTAATCGAAGAATCTATACTCTGGAGCTCTTTGGTTACTGAACGTTCCAAATCTGAAAATCCCTCTTGAGTTACATAGTTTAATTGATTCAACCCATTAACAATATTTCTTTCCATAGAATCGATGGAGTACATTAATTCACCCAAGCCATCCTCAATTTTCTTTAATTTTTGTGAAACTTCATTTTCCCAGTTACTGTTAAACATATTGAGTTTGTCAAAGGTTTCATAAATCTCGTAAAAGATAATTAAATCGTCTTCAACTATTGAAATTATCATATTCAATGAATGAAATAGAAGAAGTTCATATGTGTGTATTTGATTTTTTAGGATCCCAACGTTTTCATTAAGCTGCAATTCGTTTTTAT
>Ga0078894_10001454_pt1 | contig 17557 bp, 15 predicted proteins | sample LauGreSu1BDMLBSD_2_FD_67506 | JGI IMG/M metagenome (GOLD analysis project Ga0078894, IMG submission 67506) | Freshwater lake microbial communities from Lake Michigan, USA - Su13.BD.MLB.SD (version 4) (version 4) | ecosystem: Environmental > Aquatic > Freshwater > Lake | place: Lake Michigan... | reverse complement strand
TTTTTTTCCTAGAAAACTGCGTACATAAATACTCAATATATTTATCGGAGTATCAAATGACGGCTAATAACCCTTTACAGAAGTATTTTAGACAACCTAAAATCTATATGGCACTGCCCAGCAAGGGATTGTTTTATCCACCAGGTTCACTGTTGGGCGATTATAACAATGTTCCAATCTTTGGAATGACTGGCATGGATGAAATCATTATGAAAACTCCAGATGCCTTGTTTAATGGGGAAGCAACTACTAAAGTTATTGAAAGTTGTTGCCCTTATATTCCTGATGCTACAGTAATTCCCAGTACAGATATAGATGCACTATTGGTAGGTATTAGAATTGCAACCTATGGTGGCGAAATGGAGTTGACACACAAGTGTCCAGCTTGTACCGCTGAGAATGAGTTTGTAGTTGATTTGCAAAAAATACTGGATTACTATAGTAGTATTAATTTTGATGGCAAAATAACCGTTGATGAGTTAACTATTACTATCAGACCCTTATCTTATGCAGAAGTCACAGCATTTAATATGGAAAATTTCAAATTACAAAAAATGCTCTATCAGTTAAGCAAAGCAGAAGCTGCTGAAGACGACACTAGAACACAAGAAGTAAATGATTCCATATACAAACGCATTAGCGAAATGCAAGTGGAATTGTTTTTGACCAGTATTGATAATATACAAGTCAATGGGGAAACTGTTACTGATGGTGACACTATTGATGAGTGGTTGCAAAACAGTGATCGTAAATTTTTTAAAGCAATTAAAGAAAAGTTAGAAGCTAATAAAGAAATGTGGAATATGCCCAAGCAACACGTAACATGTTCTTCTTGCAGTAACGAAACTGATGTTGAAGTAACGTTGGATCAAGCAAATTTTTTCGCCAGAAGCTAATTTATACCCCAGACTCTGAGTTAGAAGATTTTATCAAGGGTCACGATAGATATGTCCATGATATAAAGGACGAAATTTATCGAATTAGCTGGTTTATGCGTGGTGGGGTTTCAGTAAGCGAACTACTGTTCAGTCTTTCTAGAGAAGATCGATTGATTATGAACGAAATTATAAAAGAAAATATTGAATTAACCAAGAACAGCGGTTTGCCACTGATGTAATTACTTGCTGTCTTTGCGACCAATTCCTTTGAATGGCTCAACATAGCCAGGGTCGCCGCCGGCAGTTCCTTTGAATGGGTCAACATACTTGCCGCCACCCATCATGCCGCTAACTTTGTTCATAACACTTGCGGGATCGTTTAAGTCCACAGCATCGCCGCTAGATTTGTATCCAGTAGGCAACTCTCCAGTGGCTACTTGAGTAGCGGCTTTGGTCACATCATAGACTTTACCAATCAATTCTGGTGCTGATCCAACTCCAGTAACCAAGAATCCCATAGTGTCATTTAACCAGTCTTTTCCACCACCTGCTGCAAACCAAGCGATAAGAGCAGCCTCAGTTCCTCGCTTGCTCAAATGCTTCATTACCTCAGCAGCATTAGGACTACCACTTATCTTTGTTAACCACGGAATTAGTTTTAACGGAAACGCTACTTTACTAATTGCCCATGCTCCAACTTTGGGGCCAATAACTGATAAGATAAATTCACCGCGTAATTTTCTAATGGCTTCTTGTTTTTGCTCAGGACTTAGGTTAGGATTATTTTCAATTTCTTCTGATTTAGTCCAATATACAATTGCTTCTTTAGCAATGCCCGCAGCATACATGAACCTAACAACAATATCAGCTTTATCAGCAAGTACAGTTGCTTTTAAAGCACCAGCAGCTAACTTATCTGCTTTAGCAGTATTTTTAGCGGCAATTTTTGCAGCCTCTTTTTCCCACCACGATGCAGATTTGGCTACATCGTCCGCACCTGTTGCAGTGGCTTTTGTAGTAGCTGTTGCTGCATCAATCGCAGCCTTAGAAGGTTTCCCAGCAGCAGCTAGATCTTTAATAGCTTGAGCTTTCTTTGCAGCGGCAGTAGCAACCTTCTGAGCATCGTCAACAGCTCCAGGAATAGCAGACCTAGCACCTTTAAAGGCATTATATCCAGTCTTTAATGCTGATATAATCCCAGCGTTTTCAGAAACAATTTGATGAACTTTCATAGTATTGTATTTATTATTCCAGTGGTATGTTCTTTGTGAGCTCACGCTCACAAGTGTTTTATGCTTCGCTTTGCTACGCATAAACACCTTTTCTTTAACTAAAAGTATTTAATAGAATTAACTGCGAAGCAGTTTAAATATTATCTAGATTGTTTAGTCACACTTGGCCCTGGCGGGCCAAAGTTTTGAACATTATCTGAGTTGCATAGTTCACTTAGCGTTGTGGCGATTGCAGAGGCGGTCATCCTGTACCTCGAGCCACGTCTTTATATGACGGCGGTTTGTGTAATATACGCTAACATACACACAAACGTAGGGAATACTATCCCTTCATTTAGCCTTGTAAATTTGTTTTAAACAGCAAAATCAGTTTATGGAAGGCATATCCGATCATCGTCCTGTTAAGGATAGTTGCTGAGTACTCTTGGCGGCTAGAGTTTTCCGTCCGGGCGTAATTAAACCCCTTGTCATGGGCACAGGATGTTAGCTAGTGCTTGCTTAATACCGCTTGTGAGCCTAAGATTTTAATATATGTGAGCCGTGTACACGCACAGAAATCTGTCCGTTATACCACTCGTCTGATTCTAACACTTTATTGAGGAATTGTTCTCTGGCCTCGATATAAGAGCATTGCGCCTTTGATGTACAGTAGTATAAAATTTCACGTTTGAAATTTTCTTTGCCTAAGAGTTCTATATCTTTAGATAAGTTAGGGCTGCTACCATAGTAGTCACGCCAATCACTATCAATTTTGCTTCTGATTTTCTTCTTTTTCTTGGAGCCATTCTTTAACTTAACAACTTTGTAAGTTGTTTTAGCGAATTTTGCAAGTTTTTTGCCTATGTACTTTTTGCCAGAGATTGTATTGGTTATCAAATATACGAAGCCTACGCAGTCTTCAGGTAGTTCTTCTATTTGTGTATCTTGATAAGTCCAATGCATCCATTATGTATCGGATGCTGGTGGCGTGCCTTGTTGTTTTTGGATTTGTTTCTTTTCTGCTTTAATTTGATCCAGTTCATGACGCCATTCTTGTATATGAATGCGTCTCAAACTGCATATTCGCCTAATTTCGCTGAGCCAGTATCTAGTTGCAATACCGCTACGCCGTGTGCCTTTAGAAATCCATTTCTGGTTTTCTCTAAAATAATTGTTGAAAGCGGTCATGAGCTGACTATGCAACTCTTCATCACGTTTCACTTTTTAGCCTTTTTAATAATGTCTATTGTTACATCATTGATTTTTGAATCTTGAATAGACCTAATATGCAAGCGTTCTGCACAGTTTCTGATATCGTCATACAATGCTAAATCGCCTGTTTCTTCCAAGGTTAACTTTGCAACTTCGTGCAAGACAATAACAGCATCTATAAGCGCCATGTTTCTCATTCAGTTACCTCTAAGTCATTAGCATAACTGGTGTATCCATTTTCTTTAATGACTCTTAGCACATTGTTAACTCGCCCAATTAGTTCGTCTTTGTGGCTAATCAAATAAATGTTTTTATTGCGTTCTCTGGCCATCTTTTTCAGCACTGCCAGCGCACCTTCAACACCCGATGCATCTAGTCCGTTGTCAATAAGTTCATCAATGAACAACAAATTAATATTCTGATACAAACTTTCCCATACATCACGGAATGCCCACGACAACGACAAGATTAAACGATTACGCTCACCGCGTGATAAGTTGTCAAAGTCTAAATCTTGACCAAGTTGGGTAATTTCTACAGATAGGTCATTTTGAAATAGCACAGTATGCGGCAATCCCATCTTATCAAGATAGTAAGTGAGTCTATTATTCAAATATGCCAAATTTTGATCAATAATTTTCTTACGTATAAAGCTATCCTTGCTGGTTAACAGTTTTAACAGAAAATCTTGATGATCTCTAATACTTGATAGCTCGTTTACGTGATCCCAACTTACTTCTTGTATAGCAGTATTTTTTAATTCGTCAATTTGTTCTTGGTAAGGGTCAATTTCGTCAGCCCTTTTAACCAGCTGGTCTTCTAATGTAGTTAGGTTGTTCTGATGTTTAAGTGCTTGCTCAACAGAATCGTAATATGTATTAGGTCTCCCGTTGATTTCGCCAATGACAGCTAACTCTTCTTTAACTTTGTTACAATCTGCTGTTACTTTATCAAGATACTTTTGAGCTTCTGTTATATTTTTAGTAGCAGTTGTAGTAAGTTCTTCGTGCTTATGATCGTGCAATGCTTGTTCGCAAGCATGACATGTTTTGTTTGCTAGACTTTCTAGTTCTCTTGTATACTTTGTTACACTTTTTTCTGCTTGACCAATTGCAGACTCTAATGTTGCTTTTTCTTTAGTTAAACTTTTTACTTTTTGTGAAACTTCTTCATATACTTTTAATTTTGCATGTTGTTCTAACTCTTTTTCAATATCAACACTTAAAAGTTCTTGAATTGCCTTACTAATTTTATCCAAATCAGTAGTTTGTTGTGCGTACCAAGCAGTTTGTCTAGTAACTAAACTGTCAATGCTAAACTGGATCTTTTCATTGGATTTTTTTGTAGCTTCTATCTCAGCACTTTCTTGTATAATTTGATCTTTAGTAATTTTTGACAATTCTTTAAGTGCTTCAGCTTTTTCACTGAGAATAGTAATGCCCAATAGCTGTTCAATAATCATGCGTTGTTCATTTGCCCGCATACTTAAGAACGGCTCTGTGTACGTGTTTAACGCAACAATATGTTTGAACATGTCGTGACTCATGCCCAATAAATCATCTAAGTCTTTCTGAGTTTCACGCATGTCGCCTTGTGCGTCATCGCTTTCTTCGGTATCTTGTTCTTGACCGTTAACATAAAACTTGAGAATATTGGGACGACGACCACGCTCAACACGGTATTCAATACCATCTTTTTCAAAATGTAGTGTTACTAACATATTTTTAGCATTGATTTTATTAATCAAGTTATCTTTTTTAATGTTAGTAAGTGCATTTCCGTATAAGGCAAAGCTCAGTGCATTAACAATGGTAGTTTTGCCAGTACCGTTGCGACTTCCGTTGTCGTCACCGCCTTGATCTAAGTTTTCACCTAAAACTAGTGTAAGATGCTCCTTGCCAAAATCTACGGCTTGGGTTTGATTGCCCACGCTCATGAAGTTTTTTACTGTTAAATCTTTTATCTTGATCATAGGCTATTATAAATGGCCAATAAAGTCTTGGCGCTGTAAGTGTCGCTTTCAATACTGACAAGCTGATTGCTGACAATCGTGTCAACACTCTCAAATGCTTTAATATCGATATCTGTATTAATTTCTACATCCTTTTTTTCGGCAATTAAAGTTAATTCTCTAATGTCATAATCGCCTAAGAATTTTTCTTTGATAAAACTAGCTTCTTCATAGCTAATGTCAATGTCTAGTGTAACACGAAGATGCTGTTTGGGCAAGATCAATGTGCTCGCTTCGTCGATTAATCGACTCAATGTAACTGTCCTAAATGTGGGTTGTCCTGGCCAGTTGTAATATTCCGGCTGCTTGCCCCATTCCATAATCATCATGCCACGGTCATCATCCCATGCATCTGCATAATTGTGCGGAAATGCATTACCAATATAGTGCATATTTTTACGTACTTGACGTTTATGGAAGTGTCCGCTGAATCCCAATTCGTAATTTGCAAATTGATCCAACTGTAATTCACCATGGTCTGGCATCTGTACCATTGCGTTCATAAAGAAACTGGGCAACTCAAAGTGACCAAATATATACTTGCCACCCTTTTTGCCTATCTTTTTCCATTCTTCACCCACGAGCCACGGACATAAAGTAACGTCGCCGATAGTAGTAGGTTCATGCACAACAGTAATACCAGGAATATATTTTCCGAACTCAACTGAGTGAATATCCCGCTTGTCTTTGTAATACAAATCATGATTACCAGGGAAAAAATAAAATGTATCAAACGCCGCACCCAACTTTTCCAAGGCCCGCAAACTATAGTCCATAGTAGTGATGTTGAGGCTATTCCGATTGTGATGCCAATCACCCATAAAAATTCCAGTATCACAACCTTCCTCCTTTGCTTTAGCAATGTACCAGTCTACAAAATCTTCACAATCCTTATTGTGAACACTGCTATTTGACTTTAATCCAAAATGAATATCTGTAAAGCAGGCAACCTTTTTAAATAAATTACTCACTAGGCGTTCCTTCATTAAATCGTTTTTGTGCGGCAGCATGTTCACCAGCGCCAGTTCTACTGTAACTAGGATTCATTCCATTCATTTCCAACATGTCATCTCTAATATTTTGATTGCGTTTTTCAATGTTGATAATGCGTACAAAGCTATTAGTCACTGCCGCAGTAAAATAAGCAAACGGGTTATTACTTTTTGCCTCGTTAAATTGCAATCCAATTTGAGTTAACTGTAATATTGCCTGTGCTCGCATCTCGTCATTATATGTGTAACCACGTACATTGCCGCGGGTAGCATATCGTTCGCACAGTTTAATGTACATGCGAGCTAATGTATTGGTAATTTGCCCGTGATCTTTGTCAAATTTACCTTTAACTAAATCACCCTTCCAATGACTTTTGCCCACACATATTAGTTCGTCTTTGTCATCAAATTTCCAGTGTTGGAAAGGTGGAAAGTTAACTTTATCTCTGTGATCTGCTAGGCTTTTGGGATTCTTTTTTCGAGTACCATTAAGCGGAATATGATCAAACGTCATGATCCTAAAGATTAAATCCGTCTTGGCAATCTTCTTATAGTCTACTTCGCAGTCGGCTTGTTTGACTTTTTCACCAGCACGTTTGCGAGTTTGATAATCCAAATCACCTATTCTTTTGGCTTGATTTCTTTTAGCTTCGGCAACCGTGCGTATGTTTATTTTGTCCAAACTAGGCAAAATAATATCGTATTGGTGATATTCAGGCTTTGCATAGCTTGAATATGTATTTTTGGACTTGTGTATTTCTTCTAGTAAGTCTTTGTTGTTTAAGTAATTTACTTTCGGTGGTGTTATTATTGTCATTAAATGGGTCCTATATAATAGTATTATAAACTACGCACATTAAAAAGTCAACTAAATATTAGCCAGAGGGAACAATTATGGCATTCGATTTAGCAAGTGGGTTATCAAGCGTTTCAAGTGTAGCGCAGACGGCAAATTCTGTGTTGCAGACAGGCGCAGGCGTGTTGAGAACAGCGGCCAATTTAGGTTCGGCATTGAATAATTTATCAAATCCGAACCAGCTGCTCAGTGCAATTCGAAGTATAAATCTTCCATTGGGCGGTGAGGCAATTGGATCAATAGTCAACGCAGCCGCTGCATTTGGAGGAACAGATGCTACTAATGATTGGCGAGCAAGACTTAGTATGCCTAGAGGTAGCTTTTTTGATACAAGCCCAATTTTACAACCATTAACTGCTGCTGGCGGATTAATTTTTCCGTATACCCCCACAATCACTATCAGTCACGCAGCAACATATAACGAAGTTTCAGTCACGCATCAAAATTATCAGTACATGGCTTATCAAAGCAGTAGAGCAAACGCTATTCAGATAACTGGAGAATTCAATGTTGAAGATTCTGTACAAGCCAAATATTGGATTGCAGCAGTTCACTTTTTACGTTCAGTGACAAAAATGTTTACTGGCGAAGGAGCATTTGCTGGTAACCCTCCTCCAATTTTAAATTTTAGTGCTTACGGCGACCATGTGTTTAGAAACGTTCCTTGTGTGGTCACGAGTTTTCAAATGACGCTGCCAAAGGATGTGCAGTATATCAGTACAACCGTTGCAGCTGGAAGTAGCTTGGGTGAAGTATCTGCAATAGCATCAACTTTGGCTGGTGCTAATTTGGGATCAGTTAGCGCAGCCGCAAGCGTAGTAGCAAAAGCAGGTTCTGCCTTAAATGTTATTTCAAATGTTAAAGATGCTCTTGGCGGTGGTGCTGGTGGTATGGGAGTTCCAAGAGACAGCCATGTGCCAGTTAAGAGTGACTTAACAATTACCCTACAACCAGTCTATAGTAAAGAAGCAGTAAGACAATTTAGTTTGCGTAACTTTGTTAATGGCGCTTATGTAAGCAAAGGATACATTTAATGGCACAATATACAAATTTAAGTCCTTGGTTTAGGACAACAATTTCAAGAAACACACTAGACGTATTAACAATTAGACCAGTTAGTTCTGAGGCGGATGATTTTCTTTATACGATTGAGCCGCAATACACATATAGGCCGGATTTATTAGCACATGACTTATATGGCGAATCAGCACTATGGTGGGTTTTTATTCAACGCAATTTAGACATATTACAAGATCCTATATTTGATTTTATTCCAGGAACTCAAATTTTTATTCCAAAGAATTCAAGTCTTAGAGAAGTTTTAGGAAACTAATATGGCGTTTGATATACAATCAGCGGCGACCAACGCAACGAGTACTGTAAAAAAAGCATTGGATGGCTCGGGAGTTGTTGCTGGGTTACAAAGTGCAGGCAATGCAATTAACGGTGTAAAAAACGCCCTATCTAGTGGCGCAACGAATATTGCTGGTGCTCTAACAAATGCTATTCCTGGACAAGTAAAATCTTTAATAGAAGCAGTTCCTAAGATTGCAGATTTAAACATTGAGTCTTTATTGAATGCAGCCAAAACTGTTGTTAATATTCCTGGCAAACCTCCCTTTCCAAACGTGCTGCATAATTTTGCTAGTTACAACTATGTTTGGACGTTGTCAGTACTAAGCCCGCAAGATTTGAATTTCCCAGATGAAAGTTATCGAAAGGGAAAATTGGGACCAATCATCCTTAAAAGCGGCAGCGGCAGTCCTAATGATAGAATATCTACAACTTACAGATCATTTAGTAATCCCACTGGCAAGTTTGACTTCAACATTGAAGATGTTAGAATTAGCGGAATGATGGGCTTTGATAAAACTACTGGCAATACCAACGCCACTGGAATTACATTCAATATCATTGAACCGTACAGCATGGGAATCTTTTTTGAATCGTTACAGATTGCTGCCCTAGAAGCCAAATATATTAATTATTTAGAATGTCCTCTTTTGCTTCGATTGGAATTTAAAGGACACGTTGACGCTCAAAGGCAAAACGTAATAATTCCAGGAACTACAAAGTATTTTCCATTAAAAATTAGAAATATCACAATGCGTGTTAGTGGGTCTGGCAGTGTGTATACGTGCGAAGCAATTCCTTGGAATGAAAAAGCACATAATACAACATACAGTCAAGTTAAAACAGAAGTAAATGCTGCTGGTTCTACAGTCCAAGAAATGATTCAGACAGGTGCAAAGAGTGTACAAAAAGTTATCAACGATAGATATCAAGAAGCAGTAAAGCGTAAAGACGTTACAGTGCCCGATCAAATTTTAATTTTATTCCCTAGTGATTTAAAAACTAGTGATTCTGCTAACGTAGATTCTGATAGTCAAGCCGCACCAACAGCAACAGTTGATCCTAAGAAAGAAGCTGGTGCAAACGGAAATGTGTTGACTAGATTAGGTGTTGTTAGAGGAACTGATGGATTTAATTTAGTACAAAACTCAAACATAAATCCCATTGGTATGGCCAGTATGGGATTCAACGAATATAGAAAGGGAGATGCAGCGTTTGGCAAAGACAATGAAGCTTATGATGCAGCTACTGGAACTTATAAACGCGGAAATATCAGTATAAGCAAAACATCTAGTGAAGCTAGATTTGCACAAGGCACTGATATTCCAAATATTATAAATCAAATTATATTAGCAAGCGATTACGGTAGACAAGCTCTTGATCCTGATAAAATTAGCGATGATGGATTTATCAATTGGTGGAAAATTGAAACACAAGTCTATATTATGGATAGTGATGCTGATTTAACTACCACTGGCCGTAAACCTAATTTAGTAGTTTATAGAGTGATACCACACCGAGTACACCATAGTAAATTCATGCAGCCAAATGAAGCAGCCAAAGGCGTTGAAAAACTTAAATTACAAGCAATTAAAGAATACAACTACTTGTATACAGCAAAGAATTTAGATATTATTAATTTTAATATTGAATTTAATGCCGCGTTTTATACAGCACTCAACGCTGACGGCGGTAAAAACAACATTGACGTTAATAGAGCAGGGGAAACTGGTAATGCCGCAGCTAAAAATGCCCCGCCAGAAGCCGACGCTAACAGAGAAGCTCCAGTAACAGGATCTAAAGTTGAATTAGGAACTGTGCCTACTTCAGCAATTAAAGATAAAGTTGGAACTCGAACAGGGCGTAAGGGCGGCCCTGGTGGTGATGACCCAGCAACAATGGCAGCTAGACAGTTTCAAGATGCTATTACAGAAGGCGCCGACATGGTCCAATTAGATATGGAAATCATAGGAGATCCTTATTTCCTTGGCGATAGCGGCATGGGAAATTACTCGGCTCAAGCAACTAATTTAAAAGGCATTAATGCTGACGGTGGTATCAATAATCAAGACGGACAAACTTATATAAATGTAAGATTTAGGAATCCTGTGGACATCAACAGTCATACTGGCAGATATGATTTTCCAGGAGGCAGTCTGGTTCCACAGTTTAGTGGACTTTACATGGTTACTAAAGTTGAAAATATGTTCAATAAGGGACAGTTTAAACAGACACTATCTTTAAATAGAATGGTTGGACAAGATGTTAAAGATGACGGCAGTTCTGGAAAAACTCTAGTGTCTAAAATTGTTGACAAATTTAATCCAAACGATCCAAAATCTTATCAAGCTAACGATGTTAGCGGAAACGAAGGCGCATAATGGCAGAAGAAACCAGAACTGGTATAGGTTCACAAGGCAATAACCCTGGACCGTTTTTAGCAAAAGTGATCAGTCACCTTGATCCCACATATATGGGATCTTTGGAAGTGCAACTACTGCATGAAGTTGGTAATGATCCAGGTTCAGAAGGTCAAACGTCAGTAGTAAAATACATGAGCCCGTTTATGGGTTCAACCAGCATTGACTTTGTTGGTGAGGATGAAACATACGATAACGCACAAAAGTCTTATGGCATGTGGATGATTCCTCCTGATCCAGGATCTACAGTAGTTGTGTTTTTTATTGAAGGCGACCCACGTAAGGGTTTTTGGATAGGGTGTGTTCAAGATGAAAACATGAACTTTATGATGCCAGGTTTGGCAGCAACATCATATAATATAGATGGTGATGAAGAACGTGTGCCAGTTGCAGAATATAATAAAACAGCAATTACGTCGGGGCATAATGACAGTACTAAAAATAGAAAAGCACAACATCCTTTTACAAAAGTTTTATCTGATCAAGGCCTTCTAAAAGACGATATTAGGGGTATAACAACTTCCAGTGCCCGCAGAGAAACACCAAGTATGGTGTTTGGTATCAGCACTCCTGGACCAATTGATAAGAAAGGTCCCAAAGGATCTATTGGAAAATCTGAAGATGAGATTCCTGGAGCATTTGTTAGCCGACTTGGCGGTACTACTTTTGTCATGGATGACGGTGACGACAAATTCACACGCAAGACCCCAGCAAATGAAGGCCCGCCAGAATACGCAAGTCTTGAACAAGATGAGACTGACGGTGATCCAGCAATACCTCACAACGAATTAGTTCGCATTAGAACAAGGACTGGACATCAAATTTTAATGCACAACAGCGAAGATTTGATTTACATTGGAAATGCTAGTGGAACAACTTGGATTGAACTAACCAGCAACGGTAAAATAGACATTTTTGCAACAGATAGTATAAGCATTAGAACCAAAGCAGACTTTAATTTTTATGCTGATAGAGATATTAATTTTGAAGCTAAACGCAATGTCAATATAAAAGCTGGAGTAGAAATGCAACTTGAATCTGGCACTAACTATAGCGTTATTGCAGGAACCAATGGAAAAATTACGATTGGCGGCACAATGGACCTAAACGTTACTGGGGCATATAAAGAAACTGCTTCTCGTATAGATATGAATGGCCCAGCAGCAGCGAAAGCAGTTAGAATAAAAACACATAACTTGCCTGACGTCGCTACACCTGGTGCGGATATGACTGAAATGACGTCAATTATGCGAAGAGCCCCAACTGCTGAGCCTTACCCTCAGCATGAAAATTTAGATCCAACTAAAGTTACACCAGCTAAAACTAACAGAGATTCTGGAGGAAGAACTGGTGCAGATGCTACAACTGATATGGGTTTTGCAGGCACAAAATATAAAGAGTACACTACAGTTACTGATACCTTTAGTAAAATACAAGGTGCTGAAGGGTAAATATTGATATGACATCAAGTTCACGTTTGTACGATAAAATAACGGTCCAAGGCAAAGACCCTAAACGTTCTGCGCCTATTCCAAGAACATATCGAGGATTTAGTACAATCAGCGCAGACAGTGAAAGTTATACACTGTTTGACTTGGCGTTAATCAAGCAAGATATTATTAACCATTTTCATATTCGCCAAGGCGAGCGTTTAATGAATCCAGAATTTGGCACAATCATATGGGACTTGCTTTTTGAGCCTTTAACTGAAGAACTAAAGGCCATCATTATTCAAAACGTGGAAACTATTATTAATTACGATCCACGAGTACGTGCAGAAAACGTTATTGTAACTACCTACGACAGCGGTTTGCAAATTGAGTGTACACTGACTTACATGCCTTATAATATTTCAGAAACATTACAGTTTAAATTTGACCAAACAAACGGTCTTATTAATTAAAACCCCATAAAATAAAAACCGCTAAATATACTTGATATAGGAAGCGGATATGTCCTCAACTGATAGACAAAATAGATTACTAGTAGCAGAAGATTGGAAGCGGGTATACCAGAGCTTCCGAAATGCAGACTTCCAAAGTTACGACTTTGAGAATCTGCGCCGAGTAATGATTAATTACTTGCGCGAAAATTACCCAGAAGATTATAACGATTATATTGAGTCAAGCGAGTACCTTGCTTTAATTGATATGATTGCCTTCTTAGGGCAAAGCATAGCTTTCCGAGTTGATTTAAATGCTCGAGAAAACTTTTTAGAACTTGCAGAACGTCGAGAAAGCGTATTAAGGCTTGCAAGACTTTTAAGTTATAATGCCAAGAGAAACATTCCCGCCAGCGGACTTCTTAAATTTCAAAGCGTAAGCACAACTCAAACAGTCATTGACAGTAATGGTAGAAATCTTGCTGGGCAAGTTGTTGTGTGGAATGATCCAGCAAATACAAACTGGTATGATCAATTTATTAAAGTAATAAATTCTGCAACTCCTGCATCTAGCCAGTTTGGCACTCCGGATGATAAATCAATCGTCTATGGAATTCCAACAGAACAGTATCGATTTCAAACTTACAGTGCTGGTGTACCAGTTTTTGGATTTACAAAAACAGTTGATGGCAGAAATATGAATTTTGAAATCGTTAGTACAATTATTGATTCAGGAACTACAATTATTGAAGATGCCCCTCAAGCTGGAAAGACATTATCTTTCCTATATCGAGATGACGGTAAAGGATCAGCAAGCCCAACGTCTGGGTTCTTCTTACATTTCAAACAAGGCAATCTAAACACTGGAACATTTACTATCACGCAACCTAGTACTAATGAAATCATCGACATTGATGCAACTAATGTAAATGATAGTGATGTGTGGTTATACAAGTTAGGTTCAACTGGTGTTGAAAGCGAGCTATGGGCAAAGGTTCCTAGTTTTGAAGGCAACAATGTTATCTATAACAGTTTGAATAAAAATATCCGTAATATTTACGGAGTAGTTACTCGCAATAATGATAGAGTAAGTTTAACATTTAGTGATGGAACATTTGGAACATTGCCCCTTGGCACCTTTAGAACTTATTATAGGATTAGTAACGGATTACAATATACAATAAATCCTAAAGATATTAGGAACGTTAGCATTGATATTCCATATATTTCAAATGTAGGACAAGCAGAAGTATTAACAATTACACTTGCACTACAAAGTTCTATTACAAATAGCTCTGCGACTGAATCAAATGCTAGCATTAAACAAAATGCGCCAGCAACATACTATACACAAAATCGTATGATTACTGGCGAGGACTATAATATTAGCCCTCTTAGCGTCAGTCAAGAAGTAGTTAAAATTAAAGCGGTTAATCGTACATCAAGCGGCATTAGTCGATATTTTGATTTAGTTGACCCAACTGGAAAATATTCAAGTACAAACTTATTTGGCGATGACGGGATTGTATACAAAGAATTGTTTGATGATAGTTTTAGATTTAGCTACTCATCAAGAACAGACATTGAAGCAATAATTTATAATCAAATTATTGACGTTCTTTCAGAAACTTCTTTACGTAATTTTTATTATTCAAACTTTAGTAAAATTGCTACAGACAGTTTAAGTATTTCGTGGTTCCAGAAAACATCTGACACAAGTGAAAGCACTGGCTATGTTGGCGATACAGTTGATTCAGAGCCCTATCGAACTGGTGTTTTTGCAGCAACTGATTTGCAATATTTTGAACCAGGGGCATTAGTTAAGTTTGTAGCTCCAGCAGGAACTTATTTTTTAAAATCTGAAAACAATAAGATAGTGTATGGTGCCGCCACAGTGCCTAACTCTTCAACTGTGCTATGGGCCAAAGTTGTTGGCGTTATTGGCGACGGGACCAATAACGGTACTGGTGTATTATCTGATGGTTCTGGACCAGTGACTCTCAATGTAAATATTCCGCAAACTGCAATTGTTTCTCAAATTATTCCTAAATGGCGCACCACTATTGATGCTAACACTATTAGCTCAATGATAGAATTAATTTATGCTAACAAACCTTTTGGGTTAAGATATGATACAATTTCAAAAACTTGGAAAATTGTATTTGAAGGAAATTTAAATATTAAAGATGAATTTAGTTTGGGCAAACAAGGCAATAATACCAATCAACAATTAGATTCAAGTTGGTTGCTATTGTTTACTACTGACACTGAATTTTATACAGTAAAAAGTAGACGACTACGTTACATATTTGAAAGTAAACAACAAATTAGATTTTATTATGATTCTTCAAATAAAATATTTGACAGTAGATCTAATTCAATCGTCAAAGACAAAATTAAAGTATTGAATGTCAATACTAAACCAGATGTTACATCGGCATTTACATACGATTTAGTATGGGAAATTAACAAAGAATTTGTTGGTCTTGACGGCTATGTTGATACTAAGAAAATTGAACTATCATTTAGTGACAGCAATGACGATGGAATAGTTGACGACCCAGAGTTGTTTGAAGTGATTGTAGATACAGCAACATCGCCACTGACAAAATACATAGTTTTAGAAAGATACGATATTGCAGCTGGACAACAAGATTATAGATATATCAGCAATGATTCTGATCTTGTGTTAATTTTAACTACTGAGGGAACCGTAGGATCATTTGCTCCGTATGTTAACGGTCAATATTTTTATTTTATTGACACTAGAACAGTTAAAAAATTAGACAAAGTAGTTGGAAAGTTAACACCGTCGTTGGATTATAAAGTTTTTTCTGGTCGAGACGGTTTAAAATTCCAGTACGTGCATAGTGCAGATTATGAAACACGTATTGATCCAGGACTGAGCAACATCGTTGACTTGTTTATCCTAACAAGAGAATATGATACAAAATTTAGACAATGGATTTTAGGAAATCTAACTACAGAACCACTACCATCCAGTACTGACCAGTTATCACTGTCGTTATCCCCGTCTTTAAACACAATTAAATCAATTAGTGATGAGATTGTTTATCACCCAGTGAGGTATAAAGTGTTATTTGGATCTAAAGCATCTGCTGATGTTAGAGCAGCATTTAAAATTATTAAAAATGCAGAGCAAACAATTAGTGATAACGAAATTAAAGCCAACGTATTAACAGCAATTAATGAATTTTTTGCTTTAGAAAATTGGGACTTTGGTGACAGTTTTTACTTCTCTGAATTATCAGCGTATGTCATGAATCGAACTTCACCGTATCTAGTAAATTTTGTTATTGTTCCTAGACAAACAAATTTAAGTTTTGGTAGCTTGTTTGAAATTAAATCAGAAAGTGACCAACTCTTTATTAACGGAGCAACAACTGACGATATTGAAATTATTTCAGGCATAACGTCGAGTGTCATTTCAGCTTCGGGAAATCTTGCATCTAGCTCAAATGTTACATCACAACAAACTATTACAAGTAAAAGCGGGAGTTATTAATGGCTGAACAACAAAACGAATACGGACTTCCTATTGGCAAGGGCGAAAAACGCCGCACTGCAAAATTGTTGCCAAGATTTTATAGAACAGAATCTAACAAGAAGTTTATTCAAGCCACTATTGATCAGTTAACACAGTCTGGTACAGTAAAAAAGTTAAACGGTTTTATTGGCAGACAAAATGCCAAAGCTGTTACAACTAATGATGTTTTTATTGAAGAACCAACGTTAGACAGACAGCACTATCAACTAGAGCCTGCGGCAGTAGTTAAAGATACACTGGGAAATATTACATTTTTTAAAGATTATATTGACTATGTTAATACTGTTGATGTATTGGGCGGCATAACTAAAAACCATCAAAAATTAAATAAACAAGAATTTTATTCTTGGAATCCACATATAAATTGGGATAAATTTGTCAACTTCCAACAATATTATTGGATGCCATATGGCCCAGCAGTTATTAAAGTATTTGGCCAACAACAACAAGTTACAAGCACGTACACTGTGCAACTATCTGACGAAGGCGACAATAGGGCATACTTATTCACACCGGATGCGTTGACTAGAAATCCTACGTTGACGCTGTATAGAGGACAAACATATAAATTTGAAATTACTTCTCCTGGAGAACCTTTCAGTATTAAGACTCAACGTCAAGCAGGTGAGTTGTATAGATATACAGATGGTGTTGATTTGTCTGCGGTTGAATCTGGAACAATTACATTTACAGTCCCAGTAGATGCTCCCAATGTTCTATATTATGTCAGTGAAAACTCAGCAGATACTGGTGGTGTTTGGGAAATTTATGATATTGATGAAAACACTGTAATTGACGTCGCATCTGAAATCATAGGTAAAAAAACGTACACGTTATCAACTGGTGTTGAATTAAGCAACGGTATGAAATTAACTTTTGGTGGAAATGTAAGTCCTGCATTGTATACATCTGGATCCTTTTATGTAGAAGGCGTGGGTGAACAAATAAAATTAGTTCCAGAGTCTAAATTAGAAATCGTATCTGCATATTCAGCAGCGAGTCAAGTGTTATTTGATGATGCTGGATTTGATTCAATGCCATTCAGCGATGCAACATCATTTGCTGGACAGAAAGATTACATTACAATTAACCGTTCAAATTCTGACGGAAACCCTTGGAGCAGATATAATCGTTGGTTCCATCAAGATGTTATATCTAAAAGCGCAGAAGCTGC
>Ga0078894_10001451_pt1 | contig 17570 bp, 11 predicted proteins | sample LauGreSu1BDMLBSD_2_FD_67506 | JGI IMG/M metagenome (GOLD analysis project Ga0078894, IMG submission 67506) | Freshwater lake microbial communities from Lake Michigan, USA - Su13.BD.MLB.SD (version 4) (version 4) | ecosystem: Environmental > Aquatic > Freshwater > Lake | place: Lake Michigan... | reverse complement strand
ACGGTGTCGTCATATAAAGATGCGGCAGCATCCAGACCAACACTCGCATCGATGGCCGCTACCAAGAATTCCGCGTCCGCTGTCATCGCGGCAACCACTTCCGCGTCAAAAGGCACCGGCACCGGCGCCTGCGACGACGCTGACATGGCAAAAAAGACCAAATACGTTGTCAAAGCGACAAGTGACGCTGTCCGAACCGCGCGTTGCGAAAAAAAACTCACGCAAAAGGAATTGGCGCAAAAGTGTAATATGGACGTTAGTATCATCGCCGAGATTGAACGCGGCGGAACTTGCGTATATAATGCGACCCACGTGAATAAAATCCAGTCTGTGTTGGGTGTGAAGATTCCGAGGGCGTAGTATAATTTATGAAATTATAATCCAATTACAATAAATAAAATATTGTCATTATGTATATATAATAACAGTAGTTCAAAATGGAAGCACCACAAGTAGTACCAGTAGTACCAGTAGTACCAGTACCAGTACCAGCACCAGCACCAGCAGTTCCTCAACTAACCCAAGAACAGCAGCAAGAAAATGCCGAAAGCGGAAACTATGAAGCCGGTCCCGGAACAATAATTGTGTGTGTGGGAGATCTTGAAGGAACTAGTTTGAAAAAATTAATTTACCCACCTAACGCAAACCCAGAAAGTCAAAGTCAAACAAATGTTCTAACACCTACTGTTTCCAACTTGACAGAGTTAAACGCATATTTGACCGTTAATAAAGACGGTACTTTAAGTCTTCAAGAGAATGTAATCCTGGTTTATTTAGGCGATGTTTTTGGCGACGGTCCCAATAATATTGAGCTTGCGACAACACTTTTAAAGTTAAAAAAGGATAACCCAACCCGAGTTATATTGATTACAGGCAATCGCGATTTAATTTTAGAACGTTTGCCTTATGAATTACAGCCAACAGGTGTGTGTATGACAGAGTTAATAGAGAGGGTGAATAGATTTTTAACACACGATCACAAGGGATTTAATGACGCATTTAATGGGTTTGAATTTGCGTTTGAACGTAATGATGCGGCTGATTTTGACTATATGTGGGATCTTCACCCTACAAACATATCGGAAAAAAAAGGATGTCTAGAAAGAGTTATATATGTAAAAGAGTCGTCAATGACCGAATACTATGGATGGGTATTCTTAGTCGATGAATATCTTACAACAAAAGGATTTCCACCAGACGCCATTGCACGTATTAGTCTCGGAGACAAATCATATATATACGTATATCTGGTCCAGGTGATGGCTGGAGCTATTGATTGTGATGTTCCAGAATTTAATGGTATATTTGAAAAGTTACTTATGAATGGTCATCTCATAGCGTGTATCGACGCAGGCGACCTAGGTAAGTTCGGATTTATGCATTCATTACCGCCTCGTGGTTATATTCCAACTATACCTGGTGCTATTTATGAGGAACAATATAACGCAGCAAAAGATTCGTCCGTGGATGAGCAGAAGGCGAATGCTACTGAAGGGAACGTTAAAGATTCTGACATAAAATCAGCCAATAAGGTAGAAATTAATGAAGGATTGCGTCAATTTAATCAATCGTTCAGGGAACTAATCCGAACTCATCGTAGTGATCCTGTAAAAGGGAGGGAATTACTTGAATGCGTATCAGGTATGACATCCGGAAGTTATTGGGCATATCAAAATAATAGAAGAACCGGCGCAAATATGCAATTAGCTACTGTGTCATTTGGACTCGCCGGGTTTAATCAATATCAGGCTGCTTCCGGCATTAAGGTTCAGGGTGGTGGAACCATAGTAAATTTAAAAGACAGTATAGCAAAACAATTTATTCATACAAAAGATTTTAGAGACATTATATTTGGTCACAAGCCGCAAGGATATGTAGGTGTAAAAGTGAAGGCGGATGATCAAAACTATTATTGTGTTGATGTATCAAAAATAGATGATCAGGAATATGATGTTAAAGAACGTTTTGGATGTTGTTTTTTGATACTTGAATTGTCGGAAAATGGAGTAAGTGACAAATTTATTGGACGCATTATGTTGAAACAAAGCCAATTTCCTAAGGATTACAACATATTTACTGGTAGAACAGAGGACACCACCGTATTAGAGGGCAGTAAGTTTGCTTGTAGAAACCCGATGTTTGCTAATTATATTTTAACCCCAATTCCAATATCGAAAAAGACAGAAATGAAACAAAGATTACCTCTTAAAATCGAAAATAAAGATTATGTTTTTGAATATAAAGTAAAACCAAAGGATGTGGTGGAGAATCGAGCAGATAAGATTCGAATGATGTCTAAAACGTTTGGTTATGTTACTAAAACGCCTACACTCACAGCACCGGCAGCAGGAGGCGGCTCCCGCACCCGCAAGCGTCGCAGCAGATATCTGAAAAAGTCCGCTCGAACTACCCATAAACGCCGTATTTCTAAAAAACTTGCTCAAAAGAATAATAAGCGGAAGGATAAGAAGAGCAAACGTTCTTCTACTGCCCGTTGATCCAACCAGCATTTTATTTTTAGGTCATGTAATAAAAAACATGTATGAAATTATCCACATTCATACATGTCTGTGTCTGTGTTTTTACTTACTCAGCGCGGTGTTGCCCCGTAATAAACGCGATGATTTCATCGATCGTCGGCTTCGTCGTCGTTTCTGGGAATTTTCGATTGGCGGCATCGAGCGCAACACGCACCGTTTCCCGAAGCACAAAATCGTGGCGCTGGTCGGTGCGACAAATATAGTCAAAACGCGCGACGAGTGTTTCCAGTTTGTCGCCTTGTCCACCCATCGACCGATTACATGGGTCACATAACCACCCGCGAAAAGTATTTGTGATATGGTCGTGGTCGAATACAAGACCGTGACGGTCATCTCCTTTTTTATGGCAAATCGCGCAAACATCGTGCTCGCTAGGTTTGGTGGCTATTCCCAGTTTTTTTGCGGCACGACGTGCATCAGCAAGACCTTTACTTGCGGATTTTGTGCAATCTTGACATTCAGGCCGTTTAAGACGGTAACCGTGTTTGTCATATGGTTGACTACCTGATGTGTTGTTCGCAAATTCGGTGAGTGCCTTTTCAGCTCCGCATTTCGAACACTTGCGGGTATGCGTTCGGGCGTATACATCTTCTTCTTCTTTGTTTTTGAATCGTGGAATGGGATAGGGCGTGGTAAGAATATCTATTACTGTCGCTGAATCATGTTGATCCAGATTATACTGCTGCTGCTGCTGATAGTGTTGATAATCCTCTTCATGTTCTAGCGTGTTCATCGTTTGTTGTGATGTTGGTTTCATTAAAAATAAATAAAACCATATCAATTTTTTATATAAAAACAAGCACTAACGAACTTAAATATTTGATATATAATAATACATATTCACAGTTATAGCACAAAACATGGGCGGTCAAAAGCATAAGAAACCGGGAAAATCCGGACACAAGCATAAGCCAAAGAATTCGAATACGTCATCGAAGCCTGTTACGATTAACGATGTCAGTGCTGAATTTCAAACGATAATCCTTGATTTTCTGCGTGATATTGACGGGACTTTTCCAGAATACCATGAGGTTCTTGCGCCGTATTTAGGATACTCTCACGAGATGAAGCCGATGCCTGAAGAGTTGTATGTTGAACTATATGCGCACTGCAAAAGCGTGTATCCTGTCCGTTTTTTTGATATTCTGTATAAGAATGATGCGATGTTTGCGGCGGCCGCACCAGCACCTGACACAGAAACCGAGACGGAGACGAGCACCATGAGCACTGAGTTTCTTCCCGGGGTCGACTTCCGAGAGATTTGGGCAACCGAAGATATTACTGAGAACACAAAAGACACGATCTGGAAGTATCTCCAATTGATACTCTTTTCAATCGTGAATAATCTCTCGGATATGGGATCATTCGGCGACACCGCGAAGCTGTTCGAAGCCATCGACAATAACGAATTGAAGACGAAACTCGAAGAGGTGATTAGTGAGATGGGATCGATGTTTGGAGGGGCGGAAGACGGGTCGGCACCTCCGAATCTGGATGAAACATTTAAGAAGGCAACCGAGTTTATGAATCAGGCATTTGAAGGACATGCTGCGCAGGAGCAGCAGCAAGAACAGTCGTCGGGTCAAACTGGGTCTGCCCACCCGATGCCTGACGCGAGTTCGATCCATGAGCATCTCTCCGGCATCTTGAATGGAAAGATTGGAAAGCTTGCCAAGGAAATCGCGGAAGAGACTGCCGCTGATCTTAACCTCGACATGGAGAATGAGACATCGATGAAGGGGGTGTTCCAGCAGCTTCTAAAAAATCCTACCAAATTGTCGGGGATTATTAAGACAGTTGGTTCCAAACTTGATTCCAAGTTGAAGTCCGGTGAATTGAAGGAGAGCGAGATTATGCAAGAGGCGAGCGAGCTTATGTCAAAGATGAAGAATATGCCGGGTATGAATAATTTGGCGAGTATGTTGAGTAAGATGGGGATGAATATGCCGGGAGGCATGGGTGGCGGCGGAAAAGTGAATTTCGGGGCGATGCAATCACAACTGAACAAAAATATGAAACAGGCACAGATGCGCGAGAGATTATTGAAGAAGGTTCAGGATAAACAAGCTGCGGCTGCGGCTGCGGCCGCCGTATCTGGTGCGACTACTGCGGTATTCACGTCAGGTGAGAAACCGGCGAAGACACCACGTGCGCCGGCGGCACCATCGTCATCGGCTCCACCCACACCATCACCGGCATCTTCTTTCACAAAACAGAAAAATGATTAAGCCGAGTCGTATCAGGGTTTATTCGGTAGATGTGAACGCTAACGCGGAAGCGACGGACGAACAAACAATCTACATAATATATAAGTATTAAAGTATATTATATAGTATCAAATTAGACGACACCATATTCCATTCCATTCACGCGAACGAAAGAATGAGCAAAGACCAAGTATTTTGGATAGAAGATCCCGCTGTTCTCATGAACAAGGAATATATTCGTGAGATATGGCCACAAAAATCGATGGAAGCGCCCGCCAAACTCAACGCAATCACCCGGTTCGTTATCCTCGCCTCCATTTTAGGCTACTTACTCACATCATCCTTTTCGCTCTTTATTCTAGGCGCAATTACTTTAGGAATTATTGTAATCATTTATAATTTTGTTCATAAGGGCAAGGCCGGTATGGAAGCAGAAAAGGCCAAACAGATCTTGAAAACAAAAGAAGGTTTCTCGAATAATATCGACAAACCAGAGATGTATGAGCTTATGCGGGATGAATTTACGGCGCCTCGTCCACAGAACCCGATGATGAACCCACTTATTCCTGAAATCGGCGATGACCCTCAACGTCGTAATGCTGCGCCATCATTTAATCCCGCCGTAGAAGCGGATATAAATGAAGCAACCAAACGATTCGTCAGCGGAAGTTTCGACACGAATGCCAGTAACGTAATATACCAAGGATCGAATGTTCCCGCGGAAGCCCCGAATCATACACCAGAGGAAACATATGGTAAATTGTTCGGAACTTTAGGTGATAATGCGGTATTTGATTCATCGATGCGCCAATTTCATCCTGTTGCGAATACACGTATACCGAATGACCAAGACGCATTCGCGAAGTTCTGTTATGGAGAGATGAAATCGTGTAAAGAGGGAGATGAGTTTGCGTGTGGGCGAATTAATTCGCGTCTTGGGGGGGTTGTTGGACATTAGTTCAAATGATAACATCCGAGTCAACAGACATCAGACATCAGACATCAGACAATAGATATTTAGACGGACACACCTAAATATTTATTTATATGCATAGATTACAAGAAAGAAATACACGAAAATGGCCTACGTTCATAACTTTGCTTTTGATAATATGTCGCGTATCGGATGCGATACCGGTGATCTCTCGCAACGCAACGTTCAAAACTTGAATGCGGCCAACTATGCGCTGAACAACTTTTTTTCTACGGATTGTCAGATGGAGCGCCCGATTCAATTCGCGACCAGCCAGCCCAACGTATTTTACAAGGGTGGTCACCATACTGGTTTTGGTGGATGCAACATCGATACCAACTCCGAACTCACGATCGGTAGGTTGAATACTCATGCGAAGTGTAAGTTGAGCCTACTTGAACGCCCCTTCAAGACCGTCCCTTATTTAGGACGTGGCGCCGTAAATGTCGATTTTGAGTCGAGGATGCTTCATGGTGATATGAACACCAATAAGAAGAGCATCACGCAGTTGTCTGAGCAAATGAATTCCGCCCATTCGGAGTATCCTCTTCAAGAGGAATTTAAGGCGACGATTAACAATCCGGCAAATTATGTGGAAGGCGCGGCGGTGAATGGCTGGATTCGCGGAGGTGTGCCTTCACGCGAGTTGGTTCGCGATCAGGAGCATTTATTTAGTGGGTCGCGCTAGGGAATTCATATTAACATAATAATCTAGGGGTATTGCGGTACAATAATATATAAAAACTGATAACATATAAAAGTATATTCATACTTCTATATATAAAATACACGTAGTCTCATGTCATCATCATCAGAATCTCTCGAACACACCGTTCTTGAACCAATTAAAGAAGAGGTCACACAGCTAGAATCAACGAGCGTCACAGCAATAACAGAACACAACATCGTAATTAGTGAAGTCGATCTGTCTGGATACAACTATGATCTTGTTCCAACGTATAAAATGATCGAAGATCTCGATGATCAAGATACGCTATTTCGTATTCAGTTTCTTCAAGCATTCGGTATTACTGATGATGAATATCACCCCGAGATTGTTTCGGCTGTTATAAATGACCTTTACGAGAGATATATTCAACATGCTGGCATTCGAGAGTTAATCGAGGCACATCCTTTGTATAACTCGAATGTAGGTGGTGTCCAAACTGATGAAGACGATGTCCCTGTATCAGAAGGTTCTACATCTACCTCGAAAACATTATCATCGCCTTTGAATAACGCTGAAATGATTTTTTGTATGATGTTTTCATTCCAGTTGTTCGACCTTTTTCATAAATGTCTTCGCCATGCTAAACACGGAGAAGAAATACCGCACCCCCTACGTGATGAAATTATAGAATGCTGGAACACGATGTTTTAGGCGAAATCATAAATAATAAATAATATAATATAATAATACGATTGTTATAATATTATATATCATATTCGCGCATCACTTTACCATGGCATCTACACGAAACAAGAATACACGCACCGATTTTAAAATCGAGCAAAACTCCCAAAACCTTGCGCGCAATTATGTCGCGTTTGAAAATAGCTATGCCGGAAAAGCATACGCTCCCGCACTCGCCTATGAAAGTGTTGGCATCCTCCCCACCAAGATGTCTCGCGAGCATTTTGCCAAGAACTCTGTGGATATCGAATCCGCATTATTCGGCATTAACTCGACGAACCTTGTTGAACCACAGGCGCCCGTCGTCCCCCAGTTGAAGCAATTACCGGAGGTGAAGTTTTTTGACAGGATGGCGATGTTCATGCCGGAACCGCTGGTGGTGGAGAAGGCCGCGAGACCGTTTCAACACGCAGAGGCTAAATTGTTTTAGGGGGAGGCGATGGCTGAAATTATTTTAATCAGTGTGTAATGTATAGAGAAAATATGTCTGAGGTAAGGACTCCCCTTCTCCCCCCACGTCAAGTTGATGGAACTCTTATACCACACATCATACCAGATTATACAACCTATCAAGAATATATTTCAAGAATACCGAATTATAGTGGTAATACTATTCCACCAATCTTAACAAGACCAAAAAGTTTACGTAGCCATGAGCGGAACTATTTTAATTTAAAGTCTTTTTTACAAAATTTTGGTCAACATGATGAATCAGAATCGTGGGTTGTAGCTGGTCTTTTAGCTGAAACGGGTAGCATCAGCGATGTCCCTATAGCTGGGCAGATTAAAGCTATTTTTAAACATTCTAATGAGGATAAGTGTAAAAAACTGCTTCTTTGTAAAAAATCCAAAGATAAGATTGTATTTTTGATTAATGTTACTGATAGCACGAAAGATGAAAGAAGATTAAATGCGAGGTATTCAGGACGTATTATGATTATAGACGCCTCCAAACTTAACCCGCGCCACCCGGCCGGGTTTTATGAGCATATGCCACCACCACCCATGGCTGTTCCTCACCAGAGGCAACGCGCCGCAGACGAAGTAGAAGTTAAAATCTTTAAATTATCACGAGAAGATGGTAGTAAACAATTACAGGAGGAGAACCCTACTTCTCTTACAACTATAATGCGGACATTATCCGCTAGTGATACTTATGTTATAGATCCTAATCAAATAGCTGATTCTCAAACTGCTGTTGAATGGTTTGATGAAGGTATGACGCTTGAAGGTATTAATGTTCTAATTGAACAAACTATTACTCAATCGGCAGTAGGAGGTAAAATTCGTTCATCGAAACCACGCGTAACTAAAACTCGTAAATCAACCAAACGTCGTCGTCAGCAACGACGACGAAGAACATCTAGAAAATAATTATACATATCTAAGTTAAACATTCGGTTGGATTCCATTATGCTTCGTTTTTCTTCATTCACACCCAAATACGTTCCAGTTCAGCTTCTACCAAAAGATATGTATTGGCACAGCAGATATCAAACGTAAAAACTAACATAAAACTATTTTCTCCAATACTATCATAAAAAGCTCTTTGAAACTCACTCCGTTCGTTATCTCTCATTCACTCCTTCGATGCAAACTATCCACATCCCTAACCCCAACCCCCGCACTTCCCCCGCGGGTTTCTCCGGCTCTTTCAACGCCAATAACAACGGATACAGCGGCACCGGTCGCGTGACTGTCGGCGGTCCAAACCGAAGTGTATGGGCCGAAGGCCAAGTCGGTGGTGGCTGGTCTGGTCGCCCTAGTGTCGGCGGAATGGTCGGCGGAACCATCCGTTTTTAGGCATCATTCGATTCCATTCGATTCCATTCTATTCTATTCCCGTGATAAATAATCTACGATTATATTAGTTATTACGTTTTCAAGTCATGAAATCACGAAAAAAAGCGGCACACAAAACCCGTCGCACTCGCAACAAAGTGCGATAGAAAGTACAAACCGATAGTTAAAGTAGCAGTCACCCAAATAATTACTTCACTACAACCTAGAATACGTTCTTCCGATATATTTATCAACCTGTCCGACACAGACGTCGCCATTCGCAACTTGACGTGGGGTTGGAATACTCGAATGTGTCACTTCCGTAATGAGGACCTTTTTATCGCCTTGTAGCCAGTAACAATAAGGCGGGCGCATAATGACCTTACCATTAATTTTATGATGACTTGGATTGTTTACCATGAGTTGCTGTGCTGCTTCTGAATACCATCCGAAAAATACCGATGTATCTTCTGGGTAAGGTGTCGAAGGAGGTGTGGAAGGAAGAGGACCGTGACTGGATAACGAACGAGACATGATTTGATAATAATATGATAATATTATCAAACGATTTCAATTTTACCTTTACTTTACTCATCCACGTCCAACCCGGCAAACTGGTTTTGAACCTTCACGCTTCCAGTCGCCTTTGATCCTTTCATACTGACTTCTTCCTTTGTAAGATTCTCATCGTTTGCTGTCCTGGGAGGAATTTGAACAGAAAGTGAAGGAACCGAACGTCCGCCTCTTGATGCGCGTGAGTTTCTAAATCCGCTTTTCGCGTCAGCGCTATTCTCACCATTTTGTTGTGACCTGACAATTTGTTTCTTCTGATGTTTTTGAAACGAGTTATCTCCATCCCCCATCTTCGAAATACTATCGCGAACCGGCAAAGGTGTCGCAATCACGCATACCAACTGTTGCGCCACCGCTAATTGATTCACATAGTCAATTATCGTATGCTTCGTTACAAAAACACCGTTCTCCTTCATCTTCGCCAAATAAACATCATAATGAACCTTATACATATGAATCTTCAATTCGCGGTCATACTCTTTCAAAGGCTTCGCATTCTTCTTTACATAATGCTCAATATATGCGTCATACAACTTCTGAGTATATTCGTGAAGACGTTCGCGAATCTGCTGAAATGCCCGAGAATGCTGAGGATGATACTTCAAATACTCATCAATCGCACGATCTTTACGCAATTGAAGATACTGAGCCGACAGTTTTTGCTCCATTCCCTTGCGTTTCTTCACGCTCTCGTATTTGGGATTACGCTTCTTATAGCAGAAGCCGGTATCTTTATCCACAAATACAACACCTGGCAAAGAAACACTACGAGTATCAGTCGACGCATACATCTTGCAGTAGTCTTCTACGGTGTGCGTCGTTTCAGTTGTAGTTTCATCAGATACGCATGTGAGCGTTGAAGGCATATATGAAACTGAACCACCGAAATTCTTGGAAAAGATGTCACGATCAATACGAACGACATTCACGCCTGTGTCAACTCCTGCGGTAGGATCGACCTGAGACAATTCATAAACCGCAACGAGATACAACTTTGGAACAGTAATATTATTGACGATTTGATTCTTTGGATGCTGGACAACACAAGAATAGCAATAATTCTTTGGGATAGAATCAAGACCGCCTGGAAGCAAACTCAATACATCGCAAATTCGACGGCGTAAAACCTCTTTCACGCCCAACTTCTGAAATCCGCGTGGTTCGTCTGCTGCTCCCGAAGCCTCTTCTTTACCAAACTCGCCGGATTCCACAGCAGTCTCTCCCACTTCCGCCAACTGTGCCTGTGCCTCCGCTTGAATAATATGATCAAATGACACTTCACCGACCCAACTTTTTGTAGCCATGTACCACTTTCCACTATATTGATGGTGATCTTCATGTACGTTGTCATACTTCCAAAACAAATTCACCATTATTCCTTCAACTAGCTCTTCCGCAGTTAGGTTGCTGCTTGCCGAATTTACTTCATGACTCTTAAACTCATCACTTAATGTAAGCATCTTTGGAGGCGCAACACAACAAACATTACCATTCGAATCGAAGACCACAGAACGAAACCTTCCCATAGCGGAATACTGTTCAGCGGTCAATTTAGCACGGTCATATTTTAGTGTATAAAACCCATCCGATTCAGAGGACGACGATGTCGTGTCGGTTTTAGAGAAGTGAAGTAGGAACCCTCGATCAGAACACCATTCTCGACCTTCATTATTTTCAAAAAATTTCGACTTCACCTTTTCAACGAAGTCTTTCAAGTCAGGGAATTCAGCGTTGGATATAGAAAACATGATGATCAGTAACTATATTATCATACAAGTAATCTTTATATCGGTTATTCTGTTATAACACCATTTTGTAAATTATATACCAGAAAATATACACGACAAAATATATAGATATAATAGTAACTATATATATCATAACATGGATTTTGAGCCGGTTGATATTCAAGACCCATCCCAAGAAGAGGCGTATGAAGATCCACCGCAAGATCCAGAAGAGCAAGAAGAATCAGGCGAGGCTCTTTCATTAACGATCGAACTCGGCGATATTATCCAGATCATCGCACCAACGCATCAAGAAATACACGACCATATATTTTTAGTTGATTATGTATCCTCTCGCAAAATAAAACTTATCGACGCTGATTCTCTCGAACGAATTGATTTGAAACTTGACGCAACCGGACAACTTACCGATGAAAGTATAACTACAATTAAACTTTTAAGTCGAGCGGATGAAAAAGGTTACGCGCGGCAAAATAATTTAGTCGTCTCTACTTGGGTGGATATTCGATTCGGTGGCGATGTTCCAGCAATTATTACAGGTATGATCACTAATCTTGAAGAGGATATGATTGAAATCCGCACCTACCCAGAAGATGAAATGATATACATTAATTTTGAATATATGGGTATTCCTGAAAATATACCGATAGAAGAAATCAAGATTCGACCTCCACCCGCAGCATTTGCCGGCGAGTCGTCGTCATCGTCGTCTGCGTCCGCTGCCGGTGAAGAAGGAGAGCAAGCCGGTGAGGCTGGATTTTTAACGATGGGGATGGATTCTCTTTCCAGAGTTTCTGGATCTATCACGCCGAGAGAACAGCGTAGAAGAGAAAGACAACTTGCACGCGGACGAGAACCGGATGAAGATATCAAAGATCAACCTATTGGTGAATCGGAACATACGGTGCTTGGTTCGTCGTCTTCTGCCGCTGCCTCTGCCGCTGCCTCTGCCGCTGGCGTTCCAGTATCGGCACTTCGAGAGAAATTACGTTCGATAATCATCGACGCCGACCAAATCGAAGTAGGAGAAGAATTGGATGTTCTTGTTCAAACAGTCGATATTCCAGATGAGAATCGTCGGTTTAATTTAGATAAGCAGTGTGATGATTTATTAGACGCACTTATTACGAATGTTCCTTCTCTCGAAAAAACCAGGACGGTGATGGCTCATATTCAAAGAATGGTGCTTCGTTTTCGCGAATTGCGTCATAAATTCTCTCAGTTTGATGAAAATGGCAATCCGACTGTTCCACCACATAAGAGTGCGTTGTATCGTCCACTCGTCGATACACTCATGCGTATGGATCATGCGCTTCGATGGATTATACCCGTTGTTCGAACGAAGAAAGTAATCTATGATATACCGATTGATGAGCGAACCGCATCTGAAATGGATATCGTTCCTCGACTTATACAGGAAGAACGAGAGACGGAAAATCAGCTTCAACGTCAATGGTATGATGGTTCGCTGACATATGCTCAATATATGACAAATCTCTCAGCACGTCATTTTACGCCTTCATACGAACCACGGTATACACATGATGTTATTAGTTCGCGTCAAGTAAATGAAAATATCACCGCGGTGATTGATAACTTGGATGACTTTTACTCGTCAGTTGTAAATAACGAAGAAGTAAAACGCCGTCGTTTCGTCACGCAAAAATATAACTTGGGATTATCAAAGGTTCGACAACATACCACCTCCTTATCTTCCGACCCCGGCGTCGCTCTACCCACCGCAATTTTAAAACGAACAACTGATTTCACGAATCTCACATCAAATGACCGCATAAATATCGTCGGGTTCATGACCTTCCCAGAACCAGTTATGAATTATTCCCGTATATCCCTTCCGAGTATCAACATTCTTGACAAATCCGACCTCAATACAAAGCATGTTCATTATTGGGATATGCTGCGCCAGATGATGTCGATAACAACCCATGATGTTCAAAACTTGGATACACCGCTCGATTTGAACGCGCATTCTCTTCTTCATGAAATCAAACAATTTGTCCTTGAACCAGAAGCGGTAAGTAGTAGCAGTAGCGGCGGAGGAGGAGCAGGAGCAGCCGCAGCGATGAACGACCGTGATAAGTATCGGAAGTTCCTTGAAGTTATTATACCAAAAACCCGTAATATTTTTGAAATGATGCGCCAGTATATCCATGGTCGGCTTACGCTTCAAGATGTTCTCGCATTTATTGAACCGTTTCTTGTCTATCAAGAAGACCTTAATGTTAAACAGTATGATGAAATCGTGACATTTTTATATGAACGCGTGCTTGAATATAAACGAAATTATGCGACGAATTTCCGTAAGTTTGGGCGTTTGCGTTCTTACCATTACAACGTGCGTTATATGGGTGTTAGCATGATATACAAACTGATTGCGACTGGGCGAATGATGGACGCTGATGTATTTAAGGCGTATGGACTCTTAGATACGCAAGTTCGTTCCGCAACAAGCGCCCCGCCTGGGTCTTCTGGCGGTTTTGATGAACGTCAACGTCAGCAGATGCGGGGTCGTGCGTATGCTGCTGGGTTGGCTGAACAGACCGAATACAACGAACACCTGCTATCATCATCTGAACTTCTCTCGCGTATGCTTGCGTTGGATTATGCGAAGTTATATATGGATGCTGTTGCGATCACAACGACTGACTTGATTACGCCGTTTGATTTTAATCTTGTTCTTGGCGAACAAAGCCAGAAGTTGCGTAATGTAGGTGCGATGCGTGGAGGTGCGCCTGGTGTACCGGGGGTGCCTGGTGGGGATGGTGGTGGTGCTGCGGCGTCTTCCGCTCAACCCAAACGCCTGAATATGGTTCTTGCGAAGAATTATCCAAACCAAGAAGCAATCGAAGAAGACAACGATAGCGACCAACCTGTGTTTTTCGATAAGAAATATGATACTACGGATTATGACTTTTTGGAATCATATCCTGAGCAACAAGAATCGATGAGCAATATTGATTTTTCGATGTTCTTAGTGGATGAACTCATCAAAAAGAAAAAGATGACCTATGAGAATGCGAAGAAAGAAGCCGAAGCAATCATGATTGGACCAGGTATGCGCCCAGTTAGTGATGGTGACTATGCGGTTGTCGAAGAAGAAGAATATGTTGAACCAGCGATGACCGGGACAGCAAGACAGGGATTTCCGAGTGAAGATGACGACATGGGAACAACACAAACTAGGTTTCTATATTATAAACGCGAAAACGGAAAATGGGTGCGCGATACAAGTATTCCCGATGTGATACCCAGTAATGACCTGAATTATTTTTGTAACGTGAATCGTAGTTGTATTCCTTTGGCGATGGACGCAACCCGGGATTTAATGTCGCAAATGAGTGAAATCGAAGGCGCGCCAAAGAGTGTGATGACGCATGTCGATGCGAAAGAAGGAACCGAAGCGATCAAAAAGGCATTCTTGGACAAGATGAAGGCCGAGTTTGATGTAAAGTATCAGGTTACCCGAGAGAATTTCATGGAATTTGTGAATAAAAAATTTGAGTATGACTTGAAAAATATTGCGCGCATTAGCGAAATACAGCACAAGGAATTTTACAAATACAACGATCGAAAATATAAGCTTGGGTTCCATTCAAATACAGGCGCGAGAGCCGGAAGTGGCGCCGACGCAGATACCGACGCCGAAGGCGATATCGACGCGATCATTTCGCCGATGGAACCGCTCAAAGATAAGATTATCGCCCAAACCGATTTCGTCAAACGCCAACATGACATCCTTCTTTTTATTACCAGCTTTACTCGTAAGGCGAATGAAATCATGGATGAAGACCCCAACTGGTTATATTGTATCAAATCAAACGCAAAATTGTTGCCATCATTTTATGAAGCCATCGCGGTAGCGTTTCTTCAAGGCTCAGGTGGCGCGAATTCCTTATCGGTGGTCATCGACACGATATGTAAAGAACGTGGCACCATAAGTGATGACGGTGAAGCATGGGTTGATAAATATAGTGGCGCACTCATCAAGAAAATCGAACACGTCACGGAAGAGGGATTTGATGACGCAGGATTTCGCCTTGTAACGAGAGATATCATCGAGGCAGATCTGGGGGAAGGTATACTAAATGTAGCAAAACCTGTCGGGGCTGGTGCGGCAAAAGCTGGCGGCGAAGCCGGACTTCATGGCATGAGTATATTAGAAAAGTATGATAGCCCGAATGCGCGTATCATTAACAATATTATTACAACGATGTCTGGATATATGGGAATTGATTTACACAGCGAACGTGAGTTTATTATTCAGCATACTCTTGCTCTTCTAGAAACATCGGTGCCGACCGAAGAAAAATACCGTGAGAAATCTGAACGCATGTTTCGAGAGAAAGGAAAACATCTTCCGCCGTATAAAGAAATATTCTTTCAGACGTTGTTACTTCTTACTCTGTGTTATCTCGGAATTTCGATTCAGTGTGTAATACCATCACCAAAAACGCGAAAAACACATGCGGGATGTATTCGTTCATTTTCAGGCTATCCAATCGACGGAGATGGTGATATGAGTGGACTCACGTATATCGCGTGTATTGCGTATAAGATCAAGACCAGTATCGAGCCATGGAATACTTTGAAATCATTCAAGAAGGAGGGAGATATTCTGGCAAAGATGAAGACGTTAATGGATACAACAATTCTTACCAAACCGGTTATCAAAGAGCGACTACAAATCAAGAGGGATTATTTGCGACAGGGTAGCGCAGGCGGCGGCGAAGCTATCCCCGAAAATCTCTCGATCTTACGGTGGGATAACTTTATGCCGCCGATGAAATCTCTGGATAACATGCCGACACCTCAGAATGTTGCGGCGGATTTTACGAATCAACTCATTACTGATATGAAACGCGGATATCATGGTCAGCATGACAAACTCGCGGTTCTCGAAAGTAAGTGTCAATATTTCGGTCTTTCGATTCAACAGATGATCCATCATATCGTGAAGAACAGTAGCCCGTTACTTCTGAATATGGCGAGCGAACCTTTCCTTGAAAATGCGTGCTGTAACGAACCGGTCGATCGTCGTAGCAAGCGTGTGGTCGATTATTTCATGGAACGGGAGCAAAATATACATCATCATAACCGGATTATTGGATTCTTGACGAAAACGTTGCGAGATATGGCGGTGATGACACGCCCGACGATGATCATCGACAATCGTGAGACTCGTTTTCAGTATCCGAATATTCCTGCGTCATTCAACGAGCAAACAATCTATCGCGCGTTTATTCATTATTGTCGGATGAATCAGCAATACGCCGGGACAACGTCGGGGTCAGAGGAAAATGTCGGGGATAATCCGGTCGCAACTGCCGTGGCGCTGTATCTTCATCCGGCACTTCGAGAGATTTGCCCACCTAAACCTCAGGATTGGCTTTCATCGGATACAATCGATACGAAGATTTCCAAATTGAAAAAGGACTCGAACATATTTGATGATAAGAGTCTTGAACGATTATTAAAAGCGGTGAATGGTCATAAAATGGTGGATGCCAGTTATAAAACATTAGCAAGGAATCGCCCGCAAGAAAATACGCAATTTCAACGATTCCAGGATGCGGTTCTTCATTTAGAACGCGGTGACCACGACCGCGAGAGCGAGGATCCTGGTCGGCGTCATGGTGAAGGAGGACACGAACACGAACAACCGGCGAGCAGCGACCTTGACCGTTGTATTATTCCGAGAGAATTGCGACAACTTATACTTGCGATATTGAACTCGCCAACACCGAAATATGTTCAAGAAGACACCGAAGAGATGCGCGACTTGAAGAATTATCTTCATACGAAGAATCGCGAACTTCGCGCCGCTGTTATCGGGTTTCTTCAACAGTATGCGAAACAAACCAAATCCAAATTCCGAGAGATTGAACGTATCGTAGATACAATACTCGATTTCGAAATTAATAAGAGCAGCACCGTACTTATGTCGGCCACAGATGAAACCACCGTGAAGAGTATCCAGTTTATGAAGAATACGATGGCGCGTCTCATGGATGTTATTCCGTCGATTATTAATTACGGCGTGGATTTCGATGACACAAATATACCCAAGCACTGGGGGTTCTCACCCACGCATATGAAAGATATCAAAGGTATTATTTCGTCGCATTATACATCTCTCAAAACGTTTTACAACGATCATGTCATTAAGGAGGTATTGCGTCACGCAGAACATCACACTCGTGATTTGAAAATCATGTTGGATAATACACCGTTTATGGCCGAGATATTTTTCGATGAAGAGAAGGACGCAAAGATTGCGGCAGCGGCGGCGACGTTGGCGGTTCAAGGGCCTGG
>Ga0078894_10001450_pt1 | contig 17576 bp, 12 predicted proteins | sample LauGreSu1BDMLBSD_2_FD_67506 | JGI IMG/M metagenome (GOLD analysis project Ga0078894, IMG submission 67506) | Freshwater lake microbial communities from Lake Michigan, USA - Su13.BD.MLB.SD (version 4) (version 4) | ecosystem: Environmental > Aquatic > Freshwater > Lake | place: Lake Michigan... | reverse complement strand
TCCCAGTAGAGAACCCAAACCCCCAGCTCCGCCGCCGCCGCCGAGTAATGACCCTAGTCCACCAGCACCCAACCCGCCGCCTAGTCCGCCGGCACCTAGTCCACCAGCACCTAATCCGCCGCCGGTTGTCGGTGGAACCTGAGCTATTGTCGGCGGCACTGTGACTGGAGCTGGAGCTCCCGGGTTAACTTTGGGTAGTGCATTGGTCTGTGGTCCTGACGCAGCTAAATCTCCATCACACTGATCACTGTCCCAACTATCAACGTCGCTGCCATTAAGTGCCAAACTGTCGGCATCGCCATCTAGCGAGCAGCCGCTAAGATCTTCATCGTTTTCCTCACCAGCGTCGTCGTCCTCGTCACTAATGAGACGCGAAGGTTTAGAAGCTTGTTTAGACTGATTCGAGGATGCTGATTCTGTAGAGCAAGCTAGCGTCACAGCACCCGACGCTAGAAGTGCTAAGAATTGGTGTCTGAATTTTACGATCTTGACGATCATTACTGGGCCCCTCTAGTAAGTGATTGATCAGAGTTTTTATTGACGCGTCTGCGTCTTACTTAGGCCTTCGGACAGTCAGGACGCAAACTTGAGTAAAAATTAAAAATCACCTGATTAACCCGCTTTATCAGCGTTCTAACCAGATGATTTTCATCATCAAAACGACCACTGGGAGTCGAAACTATTCGCCGGTTACAGAGACTCCATCGACCAGCACATAGGGACTAGCAAACCCACCGCTCACGATTTCAACCTCTTTGCTGACGGCCAAGACCGCATCAGCAATGGCAAAAAAGTTCCCTGCGATCATGGTTTCTGTAACGCTACCGCGATCCTCTCCGCGTTGGAAGAGTCGGCTACTCTTCGCGACACCGCTAAAGTCGCCTTTAATCGGATCCGAATTGCCGGAAAATCGATCCACCATCAGCAGCTGGTCATGTGACTTGAGGATCTCGGCCAGCGCCGTGTCTCCACCATTGAGCGAGAGAGCAAATGGCCCTCCTGCTGTGCCAGTCGTGCTCGCGTGACAGCGCTTAGCGCTGTAACAGTCGTGAAGATGCTTGGTGAGCACACCTTTCTCAAGTATCGCTTGAGAGCGGGTAGGTACACCGTCGCTGTCAAAAGCAGTTGCACCTGAAAATCGCGGGTCATGCGGCAAATCAGTCAATGTGAATAGCGACGAAGCGACTTTGGTGCCGACGGATTTATCCCATCGACTCTTACCGTCCATCACCTGCCGCCCACCGGCGTGGTAGAGCATCATACCAAGTAAGAGTTCTTGGACTGCTCGCGGGCTCAGAAGCACCGCACCGCGGTAACTTGGACACCGCACCGGATCAAATAGACCGAGCACTCGCTTAACGAATCGATCAGCATCGACTAAGCTTCTCGGTAGAATGGTATCGGCCGTGAATGCGAAATTGCCGTCATAATCAAAACCGGTAACTTCGTCTCCTGATCGTCCCATACCCATAAACGACCAACTAGCCATCGTTTGGCGCTCCGACTGTGCCATACCGGTGGTGCTAGCTAAGGCATGAAACGAGACGTTTACAGCCATTTCGTAGCGCTCGAGTGCAAGCCTTGGATCAGCGCCTAAGCGTCCTAGGGTCTCCTGCATCTGCGCGGTCATACCATCGAGACCTAAGTCAGCTAACTTATCCTCAAAGAGAAAATCAAGACTCTTAGCCTTGGGAGTCTCCGCTTTGGTGGCAAAAACCAAATCTGGATCGGGGACAGAATACTTGGCCAGAGCAAGAGCACTCTCTACGGCATGCTTAATGCTCTCCTCATTGGTGACGTTAACTGAGGCTGAGCCCTTCTTTTGATCCTTGTGTACGACAATACCAATGCTGCGCGAAGCTAAACTGTTGGCAAGGGTAAACTCTTTGTTATCGACCACCAAACGCTTTTCAAAGGAAGCCCCGGTACTGATTTTTGCCGCATCTGCGCCGAGCTTTTTCGCTGTGCTTAGACCAATTTCAGCCAGCCGTTCAAGACTGCTCGCCACCTGAGCTAAATCATCAGCCTCATGTTTGTGACTCATTTCTGCTCCCCTCCGACCGTAATCTTGCAGCGCACGTAAGGACCACCGGCATCAACTTTGGCCGCCTGACCCTTGCCGCAGTAGCCAGTACCAAGATCCCAGAGGAACTCCTGACTCACCGCGTCCACAGTTTTCAGTACGTCAAACGCGATACCCGACAGGGTCGCCTCACGAAGAAGCTCCGTCTTCTTGCCGCCTTTGATCCGGTAAACATAGCCCGTGCCAAACATGAATTCGCCGTTGGCGTCAGCCTGGCCTGAACCAGCGCCCTCAACCAAGTAACCATCGTCTATGCCGGCGATCATGTCGGCAAGTCGGCTGGTGCCAGGTTGTAGATAGGTATTACGCATGCGGATCAGTGGTTCATCGTTAAAGAGCCAGGCCCGCGCATTGCCAGTCGGCGCAACCCCAAATTCGGCAGCTGTCTCGCGGTTGTGTAGGTAGGACTTGAGGATGCCCTTATCGATGATGACAGTATTCTCCGTCTCAACACCCTCGTCGTCGAATGGTAAGTTGCCTACTGCGTATCCGGCTATAGTCTCTCGCCCAGAGTCAGCCATCGTCACTAGATCCGACGCCACCCGCTGCCCTATCTTGCCTTGAGCAATAGACCCAGCCTTAACAAAGTCGGCCTCTACCGTGTGACCAATGGCCTCGTGGCAAAGTAGTCCCACCACTGCAGGGGAGAGGATCACCGTCTTCTGGCCGCCCTCCGGGTATTTAGCACTGAGCAGATCAACGGCCGTCTTAGCTGTGGCCTCGACGGCTTCATTCAGAGATGGGTGGGCCAAAAGACAATTCCAGCCTCCACTCACTCCCGCACCTCGTTGCCCGGTGGCTCTTTCACCGTCTTTTTCTGCGATTGCAGTGAGGGATAGCTCAGGCTGGGCGAGCCTCAAGGAACAGGCAGCACCGTCGGAGGTAACGATCGCCTTCTCTTCAATAATCTCGTTATAACGGCAACGTGCTGTGTGCATCTTCTGCGACGCTTGCGCCAGTTTGCGCTCTAGACCAACAATCTGCCCCAACTTATCGGCCAGCGGCATAGCCATCAGCTCGTCAAAACCAGGCCCGGTGAACTCAGCGGTGCTTAAGCGCCCTCTCGCCAATTTTAGCTCACCTTTGGCCCTAGCCTTGGCAAGAGCCATAGCGTTTTCCTGCGCCTGCTTGATAGCTCGCTTGATGGCCGCTTCGCTGATATCAGCTGTGGCCGCAAATCCCCAGGCATTTCCGATCAAGGCTCGTACACCGACGCCTTCGGTCACCGAATGGTTGGCGACATCGACTCGACCCTTTTGCGCCATAAAAGAATTAGAAATCCGTTTATGGTACCGCAACTCGACAAAGCCACTGTGGCCCCTCACCAGTTGCTGCAGTATGTCCTTCATAGCACCCTCCCCAAGCTAGCAGGGTTGACCCTACCTCGAAAAGTTCGAGATACGATCATACCGCTGCTGAGAGTAAAGGCCTAGAAGTCTTAAGGGCGCCTGGAAACGAGATCTAAATAATCTTTGCCGCTGGACTGGCAATCATTACTGCAGGCGCTTGCCCAATCGCCTTGCCTACCGCTTCAACGATACCAGCTTCGATACTGCCTACGCGTCCCATCGGGCCGACGCCGAGGCGCTGAGCTGCCTCGCCCGTAAAGCTAGGAGCCTGACCGGGTCCTTCTGCGTATACGCCCCGAGCGTTATCGGCAATAAGGAGGGTCTGCTGCGGAACTTTAGCAAACGGGCTAGATTCACCCGATCCCTTGATAATGAAGGTCAATGTGGAGACATGCTGGTTGTCATTCACCCAGTCTTGGCTGCGGTTACTGCAGGTACTAAGGTGAACAATTGCGTCTTTTTCTGCAGCAAAAGCCGCCTGTGCGATATAATACACCCCGGCCATTGCCTGCGCAGTCTCCGTAAGCATATTACCCGTTGCCCCGTTGGGAGCCCTCATAGCATCGGTCGCATGAAAGTCAAAAGAGTTCATGCCAACGCTACCGAGATTTGCCAGACCAGCCTGGAAGAGGTTCGCAAACATCCGCATTCCTGCAAGACCCTCGAGCCTACGCTGACCGTAGGTGGCAAAGGTTGCATCTGCCATGGTAGAAAACTGGCGCAAGTTTTGTAGCTGCGACTTTAGCTTTTCGTAAGCATCAAGCATCTGCCCCCGCACCGCTTTCACGGTAGCCGAACCAGTCAAGTCGTCAAATATTTCTACTGGATTAGACGCCTTGTCGCGCGGCATGTAGTTGCCGGGGATCTCAATGGAATTAACAAACTCGGCCACTCGCCGACCGGGAATCTGCACCGCGCCTGAGCCGTCGAACCCTGCGGTTCCCAGCACCACAGCCCCTACAGGACTGTAGTTGGCGAACGACTGCTGAATGACGTACTCAAGGTTGCCGACTCCTGGAATGACGGCGTTACGGTGAACTCCCTGGCTACCCGGCATACCGACACCAGCTAAAAGAGAGATTTTGCTGATTTTGGCAGCATCTAAAGGCGTAGCATTGGCCGAGTCCGGAGCAATTGCCGTGGTGCCATTGATCTTACCGGTTGTTAGGATGTCGAATGCCCACTTGTTCAACCGATCAAGGGGAGCAGGAGCCTTGCTCCCTACCGATCCCGCCAAGTTCATGGGGTTGGCCCCAGCGCTAACACTGCCCCCACCAAACATGTTGTACTGTGCACCGTAGTCCATCAGGAACAGTTCGTTACGAATATCATGCGAGGTAGCGTAGAACACATGAAACACGGCCGGTTTATCACTGCCTGCAGCCATAGCTTGGCTCAGCGACAGTAGCGACGGGCCACCTCGCAGTGCGTCGTTGATGACATCGATGGCGTTGAGTGGAGTCAACCCAGCATGATTTAGACTGTCTCGGACAAAGTTACCAACATGTCCGATGCCTTGATGCTTGAGAAAACTGTAGGCACCGTACCCTAGGCCACCCAACATCGCATTACGGAGAAAAGCACGTCGCTCGATGACCGAAAGCTGCTGCTGTGCGTCGTTCGTGCTAACTTTAGAGCCGTTAGCGCCGCCAGCACCTTTAATTTGGTTCTTAGACTTCTTCATTGACCGCTCCTCTCCTGATCACAATTTAGAATTGGCAGCGAATGCTGCAGAACCAATCATCGTCGCAATGGCTTCTCGAGCCTCTTTGCTTCCCTTTGCACATTGCGTTTGCAGATGATTCACAGCTGCCGTCAACGATGCCGGCTCGAACTGCCCGAGGCAGTTACCAGCAAGATTAGTTGCCGCTTCAACTGTGCTACATAAGGTCATCGGATCCTGTAGACCGTGCGTATAGACATCAGCCACCTCAGCCAACGCCGAGAGATAATCTGGGTTGAGAGTATTAGCTAGAGTCGTGGTCCGCGCTGCTGATTCTGGGTCCCAAAGGCGAGCCTTATTGGCATCGATAATATTAGTGCCGACAAGATTGCACTTATCTCGCCCTAAAATAGCTTTTTTATCAGCTGGCAAGGCACCAGGCGCACCTTTGCCTGGACAGGCTTGTGCAAACATATCGGCGGTAACCGCACCGAGTCCGGCACCAAGGCACTGCTCGGCTGCACCCTTGAGCTGCACGTAGTTCTTGACTGTAAATGCTGCGCCCCCAATCACCCCGATGTCTCCGTCCTTCTGCGCCGACACCTCGTCCCTACGAATTGCCGAGGCACTACTGTTCTTATTTATCTTAGAACTCAGACCCGTTGGTCCCCCTCCCGCACACGCAATTAAAAAGATCACCGGAAGCAAGATCACTGCTTTCTTTTTCACAGCTAAACCTCCCCGTACGACTAATTTTCACTAGCTGTCGCGCAGGCAAAAGTCTGTGTGTTAAAGAATGCTTCGAACACTGGCAGTAACTTACCCTCTCCTCTTGTGTAAGCGCTGGCTACAGCAGCGACGATTTCTTGGTTAGTTGTACCCATATTGAAAAGCACTGACGGCAGGTACCGTGACAGGCCGTTGACTAATACTTTTCCATCGCCGACGAAGTGTTTGGTTAGATCACCAACGTTACTCACGTCAGCCAGTTTTTTTCCGGCTCTATCATTGAGACATTGCGGTTCGATTGCATCGTTTTCTGCGTAAAGCTGGGAGAGCGCGGCGGGTGTGACCTGTGTCGCTGTACCGTCAATCTCTGTACCATTAACGATGCCTTCTGCGCTCGCCATTTGCAGCGCCGCACGGTAGGGGTTGTTCTGATTGTCGGCAGCAAATGCGATAGCAGGTGGGAACATCAACCCGTACTGGTCGAATGGCCTGTAGACAAACGATGCGAGATGCAGGCCCTTATATAAATGGCATCCCTGACAGATGGCTCCACTCTTAGGAATTACGATAGCTCCGCGTGGCGCCCTATTGCCGCTAAGTTTTTTCGGATCCTCTGCGACCATCCGACCATCTTTAGTGGTCACGCATGTCGGCACCAAGTCAGGCTTAACACCCTTTGGACCGTTGGTCTGTGCCATGAGGAGCTGACCTGCAATCACACCGAAGATATTGCCACCACGGCGGTAGTTGTTGTTGGTTTCAAGAAAGCTAGACGCAGCTGAATTCAAGTAGGAAATCGTGCCGAAAAAGTTACCGCGTTTGGGTGACAGGTCGCACTCCGCCCATGTTCCAGCCGGAGGTGTGACGGCGCAAGCCACGCCCTTGCCGGGGTTACGCTCGCTATCGAAATTGTAAAGTCTCGCCGTATTAGCAGTCACCTGCACTTTAGGCATCAGCAAGATGTCCTTGTAGGAGGTGTTATCTACATACTTAAGGAGCATCTGGTAAAACTCTTGCTTGAGATCTTGGACGGCAGCTGGGGTGATCAGAAAGCCTGCAGCTGGATTAGCCGTCAGCGATCCGGCGTTACTCACTTGCTCGGCAAAAAGCCTAAGCCCGTATTTAAAAAACTCAGACTTAAGCGCCGGATCCTGGATCAGTGCCGAGATCTGAGCCCGCCTCTCGTCGGTAATTGGCTGATCACGTTCCGCTGCTGGTAGGTATCTATCGATCTCCTCACTGCGAGGAGGACGCCCAAAGGCACGATTAAAAAATCTGAAAATAAAATCGCGGCCCTTGGTCACCTGGCTACATTCGTAAGTTAGATTGATGGCAATTGTACTACCAAACTGCGCAGCACCACCGTAGACAGCCTCAGCGCCTGCCACGGCAGTTGGTACATTGAGGCGCATCCAGTCGAGGAACAGACCAAGATCCGCTCGCTTATCGTCCGCAATCACTGGAGGCATAGGCGTCGGTTGTTGCCCTGCCGGGGTATCGTTATAACGATTGACCATCGTCTGATACATCACACCACTGGTGTCCAGCTTGGCAATTGCTGTTGCAGAGAGTTCTTTTGCCTCAGGCAGCTCCCAAGTAATGGCCATGGGCGCTCCGGGAGCATGACAGCTGGCACACTGTTCCGTGAGGAAGGCCATTGCTTCCTCCTCGGTCATCTCCCTTTGCGTCTTTTTACCCCCAGGACCCCCTGGTGATTTTTTAGTAAGCTTAGGTGCACTAACTTTCTGTTTAGTATCGGAGCAGCCCCCACTTGCGCTCAGTGAGAATGCAAAAAGTAACGTAGCTAGGATCTTGAGTGACGACTTCATCGTTCAACCTCATCCTGCCTGTCGCGATCACTCGACTCAGACTGTTCTACGGGTGCTTTACTACCCGTGGTAAGCACAAGTGTCGCAAGGTTACCCGATTCCAAAAGACCAATGAGCGGATCACTTGGTTGCTTATCGGTCTCGGATTTGAAGTAAAGGGAGATAAGTTCAAAACCGCCTTCTTTTGAGTTGATGGAAAAGCTCTTCTCACCCCAGAAGGCACCGTTGAAAATCATGAGTTTTTTTGACGTAGCCAGCCAAATGGCCTTGTCTGGCTCAGCCTCATTCATTGGTCCTGCACCAAGGATGGGCTCGTCGTCTGGAATCTTGCGGGATAACTTAATCCGCTGACGCCCGAGCTTGTCACCTTGCCATGTAAAAACCAGTAGATGAGTTTTAGAATATAGGTACAGCTGACTTTCGGATGCTGCGACAGGGACGAGCGTACTGATGTCGCTAACTAGATCTTTAATGTCGGCTTTACTAATCGTCACCTGAGAGCCACCGAAGGCGTTTTTATTGCGACCCACCGTTCCTGCTGAAGTCGCAAACTCCCAAATATACTTCTTTGAAACAGTGAAAAGATAACTATCCTGATCACGCACGGGGAGCAGGGGTTGCAACTTTGTTACGGCACCACTCGTTGTATTGACCTCAAAAGCAAAGCCCTTTTTTGTCGATACGATAACGCTGGTAGCTGAATTACGCCCCATGGATATTACCGAATCGCCCTCATCCTTAGATACCTGGCCAGATAAAGGCGCACCTTGTTCCAAATTCAGGGTAGACAAAAGCGCGTTTGGGCGTGAGGTCTTGCTAATTGGCTTGGTCGAGGAGCATCCGAGCACCGATCCGAGGGTCGCTGCAGCTAGAGTTAGTTTCGTGTTGTCCCAGGTTGCCACTTTGGATCACTCCGTTGGGGACTGTATTTTCCCCTTCATCAAAAGCTATCGGCCCTGCGCCGAGAAAACTTAAGTCAACCTCTAAAAAATATTTCAAACTGCCGATCTTTTTGTGTTTTTCTCAAGTCACATGCATTCAGTCATCGGCTAAAAACCGACTTTGACTGATCGGCCATGGCACGTTTGGCATGCAAACGCTTTGGGCGTTGTGCAGTCCGGACGTCTTCTCTAGATTCGTTCGGGGATTGAGGCTCTTATCGGCTCTGACCAAAGAAAACTTGAGTGATTTAAATAAAAATAAAATAAGTCATACATTACCGTTTTTTATACAGGCCGCGAGATGCGGCATAAACCCCGCTTAGATTATCACCTAGGTCAGTTCTCACTCATCCCTCGGTCTCAAGTCTGCGAGGCCCTGGTTGTCCTTGCGTCGCGGGTACGTTAGATACTGCACCCGGCGGAACACGACAGGTTAGGTTGTCTGGCCCGCCGATGCCGGGCTGGTATCCTAGACCCTGACCGTTACTAGAGCCATTTGTGCAAAAAGGAAAGTCTTCCCACTTAACGGCCGAGCGCTGCTTGATAAACGGCTTACTCCAACTCGAATTCACGTCATTATATTTAGCGAAGCTTTGCTGCTCTTTGGGATTACCTGTATGAAATCCTCCCATCGCAGCCACACCAACAATCTCTGGTCTACCATCTTCTCCGATATGAATTAATGGACCGCCAGAATCACCTGGTGCAGCTAGAGATTGCTTACCAGGTGGGGCAATTGAGCTCCGCGCAGTGCCCAAACCATAAAGAGTGATGACGCCCTGTTGTTCTACGTTGTCAAAGACGACGTTAGAACCGCACCTTAAATTTCCTGCTGATTCGTCTGATGTTATGTTTTGAGAGATTTTGCCATATCCAGCAACGGTGACCGCGGTGCCAAACTTAGGCGATATCGAAGCGATGTCCATATAGCCGCGAGCCGTCCCGCGAGGGAAAGCAATTACAGATATATCGGCCGATGGACTTTCTGGTTTTGCCACCGGTTTTGGTGGGTGTGCGGCACTCCCAGGTGCTGTGGCATTGCGCAGGACTATACCACCCGCGCGGTATCCTTTGGGATGTAGAGTATTCCACGCCGTAAAGCCTTCCTCTGCACAATGAGCAGCTGTCAGCATATAGTCAAATTGATTATCCCCTTTGAAAAATGTTCCGGTACAAATTTTATTGGAATTGGTTTTAGGGTCGAAGTAGTCGAGTCGATTGACGGCAGACATGTCGGTCATTTTTTTGCATTCGTCTTCACCAACACTGTTTGTAGCTAAGCTAAGTCCATTGCGTCTCCCACTCTTTATTGCGAGAGATATCGCTGCCAATGCTACGATGTTGGTCTTATTTAAACCTACCGAGGTGAGTTCTAAGGCCTGATCAGTGGTATCTTCTTTTTTAACTCCAGTCGTTGCTACACTACCTTTAAGATGTGCAAATGCGCCTGATCGCTTATTAAAGTCACTCGTCAATTTGGCAAATACTTCGCGCGTTATATGCTGACCAGGTGCAATATCAAGTTTGAATTCCTCCGCCGCGAAGTCCCCCCAACTCTGATAGCTGTTTGCTAGGCGGGTAAAGAACGGTTCGGCTGCTTTTAATTGGCTACGCATGCCACTGACGACTTGCCCACCTAGAACAAATGGATCATCAGTAGCCTTCTCTAGTAGAGAGGCGTAAAACTCCTGAATGGGGATAGTCTTAAGCTTTTTTAGGCGGCTAGCAGAAACCGGACGGGCGAGCTCAAGCTCAATCTCGTCCATGGCATCATGAGCGCTCGCTTCAAACGACACTGAGTTAGTAGCGTTACTACACGCAATGATGATTTGAAGTAGAACCAAGACTGAGAATTTAGCCATGGTATTCCTGCTGAGATTTAGGGTTTGATTCCTCGGCCCTAGTGCGAAAACCATGCCATAAATTGAGACATGTAAGGCCACGAGATATCTAGACCCGCCAAAAAATCAGCCGGATATAGCTTAGACATGCTGTACTAAATCGAGACGACTTCAGGATGCTGGTTGGACGCCGTAGAATGCTGCCCTTCGTGCATGCTCTTCGAGCAAGGGCCGCATTGCTGGCCGGGCAACCTGGGAGGCTTTTTCATAGGCAACCTTCGCATCTGCGTAGGCTCCTTTTGCCATCAGTTTTTCAGCTAAGACACGGTACCATTCCTGAGTGAACGTCGCAGGCAGCGACGAGTCGGGAGCTGAGTTGACGAGATAGTGTTTCAACTTCTCGGCCGTAATCTCTCCCCCACGTGGACTCCGTACCTTTAAATAGGTGAGAATCCACGGTTCACCTTCACCACCGGAGGGGATAGCTTTGCGCCATCCGGCGAGGTAGCGCCGCCACTCAAGAGGGGTCGTCACCTGCTGCGTCTCTTCTATCTTTAGTCGAGCGTGAATCTCGCGAGTGAGGCTATCGCCAAGGAATTTCTTCTGACTCTCGCCCTGCAGGTCTTGAAGAATTTTGATACTACCTGGACGATCACCGAGTATGGCCGCGAGATCTGCCTCTAGGACACCTATTTCAATATCCTCGATAGTCTCCGACGGTCGCTTGCGCGTTGCCGCAATCCGGTCGCGCAGATCTTTTATGGCGGTCAGTTTCGGGACACGCTCGGTAGCGAGCAGCATAGCTTCGCGACGCCAGCCCCTAACTCGCGGTTCAAGATCCTGCGGATTTAACTTAGCTAACCAAGCGTCGTAGTCTCCATCGGGATCCCAGCCTAGAGGCTGGCGCATGCGGACATAGACACTCTGATCTCTCGGCCTTAATAGGTCGACTTTGCTGTGGGGACAGAGTGAGTGCAGAATCCCAGGACTTCGGTAGAGAGCTTCGCTATACATGGCATAAGTGGATTTATCGAAATGATCTTTGATCTGTTTTTTCCATGTCGAGAGCACTTCTTCTTTAGCTGCGCCAAGAGCTGTCTCAAAATCATTACCGGCATAGAGCGACTTAACCACATCTATGCCGCGATTTTTTGCGATAAAGTCGATAAGTGAACCCGCGACGGTGTAGGCCCTATCGCCGCTTAGAGTCCAAAAGTAGGGAGAAAAAAGCGCCTCAACCGATGGCAGTCGCTCTGATTCTAGAAGTGCTGCTGCTCCGTCGTCTAGAGTCACCTGGCGCGGCGCGGGGGCCAGAGCAACGGCCAGCCCCTCGGTCAAAGCAAGATTGGGGTGAAAGCCGAGCCCACGAAAAGCAATGCGCGAAGCAATCGCGTGGACTAGCTCATGCCTTAAGGTCGGATGAGGCCAGCGTTCACTTGTGATGTGGATGGCTGGCGTTCTAACATCCGTGACGTCTGTTGACCCGCCACCAAAAAATAATTTTTTACTGTCATCATCTGTATACAGATAGATTTGCACTAGTGGTACTTCGGCCGCACTCAGGCCCAGAGCTTTGGTGAGCTCACCGATATGAAATTCGGCATCTCGAGCCAGTCGTTTCGCTGAGTTGACATAATCGGCATCACCTTCGCCGTCCATTTTTTGATAGTGAAGTACATATCCCGGACCAGACAACGTCGCATTTAACACTTGGTCGAGCGCAGCTTTGGTATTTTGCGTGCTAGGATAGCTGGCAGCCTGATAGCCCACCAAACCTAGCAGTGCGAGGGTAACGCCCTGGCAGAGTGCACTGATGAAACTTCGCTTCATCAGTGCCGCCTCAAGCAGGAATATCGCCGCCAGGAGAAAAGCCACCTGCTTCAGAACCATACCTGGGTCTACGGCAATAAATGCGTCATAAATGGGACCGTGCCAAAAGCCAGTGAGTAAATGCTGCAATCTTTTCGGCGGTCCATACCAAAGCGTCGCACCGGCCTCTACCGTGAGAAGAAGGTAGCCAAGTACCCACGTACCAAAAACGGCGAGACGGCTAAATCCCCGGCTACGCAGCGACAGAATCCCGTACATTAAGGCGTGCGCAAGTACCCAAGCTGGGTACCAAAGGAAAGCCAGCCAAAATGCGAGACCTGACCCACTGCAGAGACAGCGGCTCCACCAGTAGAGGGCCGCAATGGCAGCGACGCCAATCAGAGGACTGAGCACCAGAGTCCAGAAAAAATTGAACGAGACAGACGGCGTATAGCGCCCATCCTCGTTAGGCAGTAGCCGAAGCGGTAGTATTAAACCAACTAACGGCAGCAGGATTAGAGCAGCGTAGCCACTTAGGAGTACATATTCGTACTCAAAATTGCGAGCCACAGGCAATACTAGCGGCAAGGCCGCCTGCAAGAGATAGGCAGTTAATAATGCCAGATAGCGCGCCAAGCTATAACCTCATTCGAACGACTGAAAGAAGCTCCATTGACGGGAGCCACTGTGGCAGAGAGCCAAGACGTCACTTCGCGCCTCTTTCAACGCTTCGGTCAATATAGCAGCCTCACGTGTAAAGCTGTGCGTCATAAGACCGCGATAGATCCGCGCTAGGTGCAGCTCAAGCGCATGTAGTAGAGTCGTGACGCGACGAGTGAATGAGCACTCACCTGGCGCGCAATTCTGCCCATTAGCTTCCTCAAGAGCAGAATAGTCAGAAAATGAGTCGACCAGATGCTCGTCGCCAAAAATTTTGCTGACTCGCTCGATCTGACTAAGTTTAGTCGTGATCTGGTCAGCCGTTTCTCCTTTGTAGACACTGACCCGGTAGTAGGCTACCTGACAGCGCACCTCGTCAATCCGCTCGTGGGTGAGCTCGATTAACTCTAAAAGAATGTCAGTGGCACGGTACTGCGGCATACCTACGGGCTCCCTAGCAATGGGTGCTGGCATGAAGAATCGGGCTTTGGTGCGAGTCGGTACTTAATAGTTTATCAGGAATGGTATGCCAGGTGTCAAATCCTTGGCCCATAAGGGTTCTAGGGATTTCCACTCAGCTCGGGTAAATCCTCAATCCTTCTTTGCGATTGCGCCATTTTTGCTGGCGAAAGTATCGCCAAAATGTCGCCGGGATGACGCTCACCAAGTCAGGTTTAGTTGCGCATCGGGGTTAGCAATCGTTAATTTTACAGGCGTCTTGACGACCATTTGGTCGGAATTTGCATTGAACGAAGGAGCATCAAATATCACAAGAAATTCACCACTCCACTCGGTCACGTTGGTGAAGAATGGGCGCCATCTTTCCTTGTCGCGAATTCTCTTGATCACTATCGGTTTGATTGGGCCTTGTTCCGTCTCCATCATGACCGACCATTGATACGGATCAGCGAGGTCGTTGCGCTCAAACCAAATGCCTGGCACCTCAACGCTCACAAAGAATGCAGCTCGGTCTTTGGCCTCATCAAACTGGATCTCACCACGCTTGAAAATACGATTGAGGCGCTCGGCAAATGCAGCGCGAAACTCAGGCGAAAGATAGGTGGCATGGACTATCGCTTTTGTCTCAAAGTCTTTAAAGACTGTACGCTCGCGCGTGGCCTTTTTTAAGGCCTCTTTATAAGCCGGGTCCTCACGGACGCTCGGGGTCAGCGAGATGTCCGAATCAATCGAGGAGAGGCAGGAGGAGAGAGCAAACTGGTTTACCAGAAGAGTTAGCCCAAGTATCAAGCGCGGTTTCATTAAAACCATGACTAACTCCACGGTGTGGTAACGACGCCAAGGATTATGTCGTCACGCGGTTGCGTCCTGTCTGTTTGGATGTGTACAGTTTTTTGTCGGCGATTTCGAGAAATTCTTTGATCGTTGCCACGGGCGGCCTAAGCTGAGCCACACCGATGGAAATAGTCTGACGGTGATTGACACGCTGCTGTGTACCGTCTTTTTCAAATTCAATGAGGAATTCGAAACTCTCGTGCTTTTGCCGAATCCTCTCGGCTAACTCAGTCGCTGTTCGCGCATCGGTATTTGGCAGTATGATTACGAATTCCTCGCCACCAAAGCGCCCGAGGATATCGTCTTTGCGCACAGCAGTGCGCACAAGAGCAGCACTTTCGCGAAGAATATAATCGCCAGCATTGTGGCCGTAGTTGTCGTTCACGGGTTTGAAGTGATCTAGGTCGTAGTAGATGATCGAAAGATCACGGCCGTAGGTGCGACTAAATTTAATCTCTGCTTCAAGCGCATCGAGCAAATACTGTTTATTAAATATCTGCGTACCAGCATCGATCGTAGCCATCCGATAAATTTTATCGTGCATGACGCTATCGACGTTGTCGTGGGCAAAGAACTTCAGGAGCACAGTACCAAGACGGATGATGTCACCATCCTTGAGCTGACTTTGGCCGTCGGTACGTACATCATTGACGAAGGTGCCATTCGAGCTACCCATATCCTCAACCACCACGTTGTCGCCAATGACAACGAGTCTCGCATGCTGACGCGATACGCTAGCCTCGTTGATAATGATCTGCACGCTAGGTGACCTGCCGATGACGTTGACGGGCTCACTGAGTGGATAGCGCTTGCCGAGCTTCGCACCGCTGTACTGCACGACGCAGGCGTTCTTGCGCTTAGCACCTTGGAGAATCGTCAGATTCGGGTTCTCGGCGATAATGGTTTTTTCTTCTGACATAATTCCCTATTGCCCGATTGTTATCGTTAGGCGGTAAGTTCAGGCAGAGCCCCTTGCAGGGAGGCCGATTTGGGCTTTGATCATGTTAGCTATGGTTAGATTATAACACCCGCCCTCAGCCGGGAGCAACGAAGGTGGGCCCGGTTTGGGCCGTCAATGAGGTGTTTCTGCTTGTTCTTCCTAGACTAGATGGCTAAATTTGGCTCCTTAAGGATTAAGGGCCGCTGGATGGCGGCCGTATAGGAGCTCGCAATGCAAATTACCGTGATCGGTAGTGGCTACGTTGGACTTGTTACCGGCGTTTGTCTGGCGGAAGTCGGACACACCGTCATCTGTGTCGATGCCAATGCCGAAAAAGTCGCCAAACTCAAGAACGGCGAGCCTCCGATTTACGAGCCGGGACTGGACAACCTGCTAAAGCGCAATATCGAGCACGAGCGATTGAGCTTCACTACCGACCTGGCTGCGGCCCTCAAGGGCAGCTCCTGCGCCTTTATCGCCGTCGGTACCCCGCAGGGCGAGGACGGTTCGGCCGACCTACAGTACGTCAAGGCTGTGGCCCAGAGCATTGGCCGCCTGGCGCTGGGCGACCTGCTGGTCGTCGTGAAATCCACTGTTCCGGTCGGAACCTGCGATATTGTTGAGAGTATTCTGCACGCCGAGCTAGCAGCACGGCAGGGCAAACCGAATCTTACGGTGGCGTCGAATCCCGAGTTCCTCAAGGAGGGGACGGCGATTGACGACTTCATGAAGCCGGACCGGATTATCGTCGGTGTCGACGATGAGGCCGCTACGGAGGTATTCCGGGAGATGTACCGGCCTTTCATCCTCGATGACCCAGGCAGGCTGTTCGTCATGGATCGCCGCTCTTCAGAGCTGACCAAGTACGGTGCCAATGCCATGCTTGCGACCCGAATCAGCTTCATGAACGAGCTATCGCGTCTTTGCGAGGCCGTCGGGGCTGACATTGACCACGTACGGCGCGGCATGGGTGCCGACCCGCGCATTGGGCGTAAGTTCCTCTATGCCGGACCTGGGTACGGTGGCTCCTGCTTCCCGAAAGATGTCGCGGCACTGGTTCGGACAGCTTTGGAGAACGACATTGAGCTCAAGGTGCTGACGGCAGTGACCGCCGCCAACGAGCAGCAAAAGAATTGGGTGGCTGGTAAGGTCAAGAAGCACTTTGGCTCGCTCGAGGGCAAGCGTATCGCGCTTTGGGGCCTAGCCTTCAAACCTGGCACGGACGATGTGCGTGACTCTCCAGCTAAGACCATAGCTAAGTTCCTACTGGGAAGCGGTGCAACCGTAGTCGGACACGACCCAGAGGGGCTCGCCAACTTTAAATTTGAGATGGGCGAGCTAGGTGGACTTAGTTATGCGAGCTCAGCTTACGATGCTCTGCATGGTGCTGACGCCGTCGTCCTAGTCACCGAATGGAGTGAGTATAAGCGCCCTAATTGGGATAAGGCCAAAGGCCTCATGCGCAATTTAGCCGTCTTTGACTTGCGTAATCAATACAGCCGTCGGGTCCTTGAGGACTTGGGCTTTTACTACGAGAGCGTGGGTCGGGCCGCAAATCGCACCGCACGCTAACCTCTCACATCCGTCCGGGTGCTAACCGGCACCCGGCAGGCGGTTGGAGCTAAGCCAGATGATTTTAGCCATCGACATTGGTGGAACAAAGGTTGCCATAGGAAGCTATGACTACCAAGGTAACACCCTACACGAGACTCATCTTAGCCGACATCATACCGACGCAGCAGCCAGCCTGCTCCACATGATTGAGGCGCACTTTGGTGGACATATCCCGCCTCTGCGGGGGATCGCCATAGGGGTTGCCGGCCCGGTTCATGCGCGGCACGTTTGCCTAACTAATGTGGCCTGGTCAATTGATGCCGACGAGATTGCGGCAGCAGTGAAGGCGCCGGTCTACCTGCTGAACGATCTTCAAGCACTGGGATATGCGGTGCCGCATCTGCCGGATTCACACCTCGTCACCGTTCAACGAGGGCAGCCAGGTCCTGGGCCTGCAGTGCTAATTGCTGCCGGCACGGGTCTAGGTGAGGCCGTTTTGGTGCCTCACCAGCGAAGCTACACGGTGCTTCCATCCGAGGGCGGCCATGCGACCTTCGCCCCGGTGACCGATCGGGACTTAGAGTTAGCTGGGTTCCTCCGGCGACGCTACCAGGGTCATGTCAGCTGGGAACGAGTGGTGTCAGGGCAGTGTGGGTTTCGCAACCTGTTCGACTTCATGTGTGAACGTGGGGACCAAGTATCTCCAACACTACTAGACGCTGTTGGTGATCATCTCGATATCGGGGCTGCAATTATCACGGCAGCTGATCGCGGTGAGCCTATTGCAATCAATTTGCTCAAGTGGTTTGCCGAGCTATATGGAGCCGAAGCCGGCAACATGGCGCTAAAATTACTGGCGACCGGTGGCGTTTACATCGGTGGCGG
>Ga0078894_10001449_pt1 | contig 17577 bp, 14 predicted proteins | sample LauGreSu1BDMLBSD_2_FD_67506 | JGI IMG/M metagenome (GOLD analysis project Ga0078894, IMG submission 67506) | Freshwater lake microbial communities from Lake Michigan, USA - Su13.BD.MLB.SD (version 4) (version 4) | ecosystem: Environmental > Aquatic > Freshwater > Lake | place: Lake Michigan... | reverse complement strand
GTCTTAATCGCAACATCTCAAATATGCTATCCTGCTTTTTGAGTACATAATTTATAATATTTTGGATTTTTATAAAAACTTTTTAATTTTTAAGAAAAAATAAATTATGTACTCTTTTCTCTTTTCTTTCTCTTTAGATATATATGAAATCTAAAACTTCCTGTCGTAATGTATTAACACTTAAACAATTTGGGCCTACATGTTGGTTTAATTCTATACTTATGGCTCTTTTGTATAGTGATAATAGTAGAAAATTACTCTTAAAAAAATCCGCTCTTTGGGATGATAAAATATTAATTTTTAAAACTATTAAACATCTTCTACATAAAAAATACTTACGTACAAGCAATTTAATTAAAGATTATTTATATTTTGATAAGATAACTCCTGAGTATATATTAGATAAGTTATACAAATATAATAGTAAAAAATTTATAGTAAATCCTAAAAAAAATAAATCATTTCTGTCAGCAGTATATATAAGAAAAGTTTATAAGTTATTAGGAGCAAAGGTATTATATTTAGATTTATATGAAAATAATCTATATTATTCATTATTTAACAATGCGACCGCGAGATTTGATATTAATAATATGATTATGTTAAGATGGAATTATACATCTCCAGAAAAAATAAAAGAAAAGTTTGATAATCCTGATGTAATTATAGTAAATATAGATGATTTTAAAAAAATATACCCTGGTTATTATAAGGTACCTTCAGATTCTCCTTATAATAATATTTTGAAATTAAATGATACTTGTAAGATAAATAATATGGAATATGAACAAGATTCAGTATTGTTAGGAAATTGGAATAAAAACGATAAGGTTGCTGGGCATTCAATAGCAGGAATTAAATGTAAAGGTGAAAAATTTGTATATAATGGTTGGACGAGAAGTACTTTAGATAATCATATTAATGATCTGAAAATAGTTAATGATGATATACAAAATGATAATTTATGGATAATAAAAGTAGTTAATAAAAAGATAGTATATATTAATTCTAAAACTAATAATGTATCTTCTTATTTACCAAAAGATGGTAAATTAATAGCTAATAATATCGAAATTCCATGCGAGCTAATGAATTATGAATGGAATATTAGAAAAAATAATGACTTTTGCTTAAATTTATCTAAATGTGCTTTAGATTTACACGGCGATAATAGCATTGAAGGGAAAAAAGATAAAAATCTATGCTTTTCTTTTAATAAAGGTGAAAGGCAAATAATTTATATAAATAAAAATAGTAAAGTAGATATAGCAAAATCAAACAAGGCTCTTTGTGAAAATGGCAAGATATTAAATCCTTCTTCTAATAGATGTATTAATATAGAAGTATTAAATAAAATACCTAAAAATCCTACAAAAAATGTTATTGGAAAGAAATGTCCTGAAGGTAAAATTCTAAATCCTAAAACTGGTAGATGTATTAATATTAAAATACCTAAAAATCCTTCAAAAAATGTTATTGGAAAGAAATGTCCTGAAGGTAAAATTCTAAATCCTAAAACTGGTAGATGTATTAATATTAAAATACCTAAAAATCCTACAAAAAATGTTATGGGAAAGAAATGTCCTGAAGGTAAAATTCTAAATCCTAAGACTGGTAGATGTATTAATATTAAAATACCTAAAAATCCTTCAAAAAATGTTATGGGAAAGAAATGTCCTGAAGGTAAAATTCTAAATCCTAAGACTGGTAGATGTATTAATATTAAAATACCTAAAAATCCTTCAAAAAATGTTATTGGAAAGAATTGTCCTGAAGGTAAAATTCTAAATCCTAAGACTGGTAGATGTATTAAAGAAAAATAGTCTTATACTATTTAATTATTTACCTTTAATTTAAAAAAGAGTACATAATTTTATTTTTCTTAAACTTTTAAAAGTTTTTATAAATTTACAAATTTTTTTAATTATGTACTCTTTTTAATTCAAGATAGTTAAATGTATAAATATTAAAATATATATAATAATTAAGATTGTGATACTTTCAATGCCAGATATAAAAATATCTGGAACAAATAACGTTTTTAAACCATTAGAAAAACCCGGATATAGTATTTATTTTAATACAAGAATCGATGAAAAAACCAACGAAAAAAAGTATAAAATAATATATAAAAATGATAAAAATGATAAAGACGATAAAGATGATAGTGATATAACTATTTCTAATAGTGTCATATTTAATACTATTTATTCTCATGAAATAAATGAAAATGATATACCTTTAGTAGAATATTACAATTTACTAATAGAAAATAAAAATAATCCTGCTAATATACAACAAGAACCCTCGGTTGTCACTCCTCCAGATATACCTTATCTAATACCAGAAGCAAGTGAACAACCTGTACAGGCGATTAGTTCTACTCCTCTATCTAATGAATTTGTACCCTACACGCATATTAATACAACATTTACGAGTACATTAGATACTCCTCCTTCTCCTCCTTCTCGTCCTCCTCCTTCTCCTCCTTCTCCTCCTTCTCGTCCTCCTCCTTCTCCTCCTTCTCCTTCTCGTCCTCCTCCTTCTCGTTCTTCCTTTAAAATAAGCTACACGCCTTTTAATAGCATAAAAACGTTTTTTAGTGAAATTATTACAAAATGGTTCGGCGGACGTATTGAAAATTCTGATATAATATTGGGAATAGCAACAGAAACAGAAACAGGCAATGAAAATAATAACTTAATAAAATCCGAATATCGGAATAGATACCCCCCGGATTATAAAGGAGAAATTTCAAAAATACATATGAAAAATAATGATGATTCTAATCTTGATTTTTCATATGAATTAAAGGCTATAAGAGAACGTGCGTCAGCATGGGATGAATATATTAATAAAAATATTCCTGACCCTGATAAAAATAACATATTACGAACACATCGAGAAAAACATAATAGTTTGAGGGATTATTTTAAAAATGTAACAGGTGATGAAAATATAACATTATATAATAATTATTTTAATGCACAGATATGGATGCGGGATAACGCAAAATATAACGAACAATATTATCAATACGATTTAGTCGTTTATAGAGATAAATTATTAACTGATTTATTTATGAATAATCTATATTCAAAGCAGCCTCCTATAGTAATACCTCAAAATTTACCAGAAGATAGATTAGATTTTTTAGATGCTGATCAAGAAAAATATTATTTTAATTCTGTAAATCAATACGGATATCCTATTTATAGAGCTTATTATCTAAATAATCAATTATATCAATATTTTATAGATAAATTAAGCAAACCCACATCATTACAACGTACCAGGAGCATCGGAGGAATGTTTGGAAAAAAATTTACTTTAGACGGTAAACCATTAGATACTGAAGCAGCTTGGATACGACAAGCAATTGATATGAAAAATGGTACTGCAAATTTTCAACCAAGTTCTTTTCAAGTAGATTTATATAGCGGTAATTCTTCATTATCTCCTGCGATTTCAACTGAAACGCAGTCTCAGAATACTATTAAATGTGCTTGGGATTGTAAAGATAAACAAATTACGCGTTTTAACGGATATTATGATATGAACTATGATAGAATAAAAAAAGATATTTTTGAGTATAATGAAAATAAAAATATGAATATTAAATTTTATATATTTTCAATAGAAGATATTCCAGCTCCAGTTGTTGATAGACAAGTAACCATTATAATATTAAAAACTTCTGATAATAAAATAGATCCTATTATAGTTACTTCTCCTGAAGCATTTTTACAAGATATTAAAGATAAATTAGAAAATAAAATAATAGCTAAGATATCAACTACAACAGATGTAAGTGATACATATATTTTATTCAATGTTGATATTATAGGAAATATAAAAGATGCTAAAATATATAAAGAAGAAGATAAATATAAATATGATTTTGTAAACTTAAATAATGATTTAAAAAAAATTATAGAATACTATAATACAATATCTAATTTACCATATTTTAGAACATATAGTGAAATCAAAAAGCAACTTATGTTATTTAAAGAAGCATATGAACAAACTCCTCATGTAGAAAATTTATTAATAAGCATATACAAAGAAGAATTGAAATTGAGAATTTCTATTTGCGATAATATAATAGTATCTTCAGGTATAGATAATAGTATTGAAAAAAATATACAGAAATATAAAGATTTGTTGGATTATACTTACAAAAATATTGATAATTACCCTGATAAAAAAGATTATTTTGAAAGAATAAATAAATGCGTTCCTCTATTGATAGATAGAGTTAGATATTATGGTGAAAATTTTATATATTAAAATTTAGGACTTTGGAAACTTTTTGCTATGGCATCCAATTCTGTCTTAGTAAATCTTGGTTCTTCTATTTTATAATTAACACCATTAAGTAATTTTGTAATTTTAGGTATAACATCTCCGACAACAACAGATTTATTAAAAGCACATTGTTCAAATGTAGGATTGCATTTATAGTTAGATAAAAAATCTATATTTATCTTATCTAAATCTGATTTTTCATGTTCGTGTATTGTAAAGTTTGGATTTTTTGTTCTACCTATTCTTTGGATTTCTTTAAAATCAAGTTTACCTTTATTTTCACCCTTTTCTTTTATACATGGTATATACATACCATCTAATTCACATTTACCAGAATTACCAGAATTACCAGAATTACCAGAAGTACCAGAAGTACCAGAAGTACCAGAAGTACCAGAAGTACCAGAAGTACCAGAAGTACCAGAAGTACCAGAAGTACCTGTTGTACCAGGAGTACCAGAAGTACCTGAAGTACCAAGAGTAACAAAAAATGCTTTTAAATTAACCAAAAAGCTTTTTAGTGATAATTTTTTATCAGGTTCATCAGATGTTTTAGGTGCTTCTGTCTGTGTAGTTGTAGCATTTTGTGTTTCTGTAGTTGTAGTTGTAGGTGTAGTTGTAGCGATTGGTGTTTGTATGGGGGGTACTGGGTCAAAACCCCCTCGTTTATTAACTATCTTAAAATTTACGCCTGATAGTAATTTTTTAATTTTTTCCATTGATTCATTAAATGAATATTGTTCATGTTCATGATTATTATTTTTATAATTTATGGTAAAATTTTTTAAATCATCTTTTTCAATTTTATGTATTGTAAATTTTTTGTTTTTTCCCCTACCTATTTTTTGTATTGTTACAAAATCTAATTTTCCATTTTTCTTATAAGGTATATTAAAATCTTCTAATATATATTTAGCTATATTGCCTTTATTTTTTTTTCCTCCTCCAGTTATACCATAAACCTTTCCTTCTTCAGTTGTAGCTTTCCATGCTTTCCATTTAGAGAAATCATTAATATCTTGATTAGAATATGATGTAGCGGGAGAAGGGACAATGGGTGCAATGGGTGTAATTGGAGTAATTGGCGTGTTTTTTATTACAGGATCTTCTTTTATCTTTCCAAATTTTTCCATTGCATTTTCACCTAATCCAATACTACTTAATCCAATACGACTTGATAAACTTAATGTTAAAGCGTTTTTAAATCTTTTAAATCCTATGCCAAATATTATTTCGAGATCATCGTCAAAATCGATTAATTTATTTTCAGATGGTATTAAATCCTCAGCATAAGATATTATAATACAATCATTTTTTTTAAATATAGCACAAGCATTTTTAAATTTCTTAATCGCTTCAGCGTATCTCTTATCATCTTTTTCACGATTATTTGTATTATAAGGTTGATTTATATATAGCGAAAATGTTTGTAGTTCATCTTTTTTTTTTTTATTACTAATAAGTATATATATATCGCCTTTATCGTTGTGAAGTTTTATTTTAGCAATTAATTCATTAATATCTTGATATTTTTTAATTTCTTTATTATCTATATTAATACATGTATATAAATAAATATCCTCTGATTTTTCAGGAGTACCAGGAGTACCAGAAGTACCAGGAGTACCAGAAGTACCAGGAGTACCGGGAGTATCAAAATTAACAGGGTCGCCAAAAGTACCCGGAGTACCTGGAGTATCAAAATTAACAGGGTCGCCAAAAGTACCAGGAGTACCAAAAGTACCTGGAGGACCTGGAGGACTATACTGAACGAGTGTACCAGGAGTAGCATAAGCAGCAGAAGCAGCCGAAGCGGTTTGTATATCATTAGGATAGCTTGTCCCTACTAATAGCGGTGGTATTGATGTAAAAGGAGGTCCTTGTATAGGGCCTAAACCAGGACTATTATATGGGCTCTGTAGAAAGCTCATAGAAACCTTAGAAGGAGACGTGGGAGGAGACAGATAAGGAGACGTGGAAGGAGACAGATAAGGAGACGTGGAAGGAGACATGGGAGGAGACAGGGGGGGGAATTGCATAACACTTGAATGAACTCCGGGAAAATAACTTATAGGATAACCTGTAGGATAACCTGTAGGATAACCTGTAGGATAACCTGTAGGATAACCTGTAGGATAACCTGTAGGATAACCTGTTGGATAACCTGTTGAAGGAACTCCAATATTCATAATATAATTAAAACTCTTAATATATATTATATATATTTATAATTTTTTAATTCTATTATTTAATTCATATAATAATGAATTATTTTGAAAATCTTCTGTTATATTTTTAAAGGCAAATTCACCATTTATTAAATTATTTACATAATCTTTTTTTCCATTATAAAAAATAAAAATTTGTCTATTTTCATTTATAATATATGTAATATATTTAAATGTATGATTATTTTTTGATAATTCTAAAATTATATTATTATATGTATAAGTTGCCAATGTGTCACTATTAATTTTTTTTAATAAAATTTTATCATTATCAGCAATTAACCAAATGCTTATTGATTCTAAATCAGGTCTATATAATTCATTGAGTTCATCAATTTTAGAAGATAATTCTACATTAATATTTTTAGTTTTAAAATATTTACTATCTGCGGTAATAGTAAATGGTTTTTCTCTAAAATCATCATCAATATTTATATTAAATTTTCCATTAATCGTATTTTTTTTTCCAATAATATTAAGAATGTCTTCCATAAGATATAATTCTAATATACTATAATAATATTATATAGACAAAATAATAAGCAAGTCTTAAAAATATCCAAATGGTCTAATCGGATTAGGAACACATATATTGTCAGTTTTATAAAATCCAATTGGTCGTATTGGATTAGGAACACATATATTATCATTTTTAACATCGTGTGAATAGAAACAATCGCATTTAAAATGACATAATTTAACACGCTTAGGCTTTTTAATAATAATATCAGTAACGTCAGTAACGTCGGTAACGTCAGTAACGTCAGTAACGCCTGTAACGTCAGATATACCAGTTACTTTTAAAGAAGATGATAATATATTACTATTTTTTTTAAAATTATTGTTACCAATCAATAGCATATTTAAAAATGATATGTATAGCAATAGAGTAATAAAGCTTAGCATTATATATATAATTATATTTATATTTATATATTTTAATTATGAAAGAAAAGATTTACTTTTTAATGACAAATAAAAAAGGAGATTACGCATGTTTTCAATTTACTAATTATGAATTTTACAAAAAATGCTATGAAGAATACAAAAAAATAGGATTTATAGATGACGAATTAATAGAAGTATAATATATAATTCTTTCTTATAAATAGAGAGTAAATACATTAATGTCCGAAATAATGAAAGATAAAACAAATATATTAAATAAAAAACAATGTTCGACATTTATAAAAGATTATAATGATTTAATGAATGGAAGAAATTCTGAAATAAAACATCCTAAAACTCGTAAGATAATTAAAAATGCTGCTCAAATTAAATTCATATATAATAAATGTAAAGAAATGTATACGAGTAGATCATCTTCATCAGGTGACATATCTAAAATAGCTAAGATGGCAAAATTATCTTCTCCTTCAAATAAAAAAAAAGTTATAGATTATGAAAAAGAATTGAAACCATTAACCCAATTAGATATAGAGCAAATAATTAATATTTCTATTGAAACTCATAGTTACAATAGAGCATTAATAAAAAGTCTATTTAATGTACCTATAAAATACGAGAAAGGTATAGAAATATTAAAAAAATATTTAAATAATCCTAATAATAAAAAATATGATGTAAATGAATACCGGTTGTATGTAGAACAAATCGCATCAATGATACCTAATTTTGATCCTTTTGCTAATCGCGGAGATACTACAACGCGTAATATTAAAATTTTTACAGAAAATAATAAAGAAAAATTAATGCTTTTTAGTGATTTATGTGAAAAAGAGTTTATAAGTGCTATATTTGAAGATTCGAGAAACTTAAATATGGGCAATTTTACAAATAATGAAAATTATACATCAGCAAATAAAAATAATATAGTCCGTCGATTATTAAAAAATAGACATTACTATTTTTCACTATATTATATAGCCGGATTAGCTCTAACTTATAGTATTAGAGATCCTGAAATAATAAGATATATGATGTGTTGCAAAAGAATGATGCGAAAGTTATTAAATCTGGATTTAATGACGATAGATCCTAATGTTTCAAAATCATTTAGTTCAAGTGGAAGTAAAAGTAGCGATAACGTCCAAGATGCTACTATGAATACTATATATAATCAAATAGGTATACGCGAATATGTTAATTATATAATGAATAACGGAGATGATCCGAGAACTGTTAATATGATTGAACCTTACTTGGGTGTAAAATGGGCTGATTTATCTATGAAAAAATTACAACTTGTAGTTAAAATATCTAATACATTAAATGGTCGCCCTTATACATATGCATTCGATGCTAAGAGTTTATATAAAGATTGGAAACATTCTATAAAAACCGGAAAACCCTTCATTAATCCAATTACAAGAGTGCCGTTTACAAGACAAGACGAAGTTAAAATATTAAATGTGCTTGATAGAGAATATCCGAATATTGGAATACCTACAAAAAGTGTAAGGCGTTCGGATATATTTTATCAAGATATAGAAACTATACGTATAAATGATATATATTTTTGGAGAATAAACATATGGTTTAATTTCGGAAATGTGACAAATCCAAGCTATGTTAGAATAGTATGTATAAATATAATAACATCTTTAGAATTATATGAAGATGAAAACATAGTAGAATATCATCCGGCATTTTTGTTTAATAATATAGAAAGATTGAAAAATGAAAATAAAATATTAGGAAAAACAATACCCTTCAAGTTACATCCAGCTTTTGCCAAATACTTTGGTTCTTACATTACAACAGAAGAACAATATTTAGACTTCTTTAGACTAATATCAAGATCTATATAAATTAAGTAATGTTTTTAATATTATTTTTATATTATTATAGTTTTGAAAAATCTATAATTACCAAATATATATATATGCTCTATAATTTATAACAAAAATAAAAAATTGATAATTTAGATATGTATATTATTACACCATTATGTCAAAAATGTATATGACTTTCGTCATAATCTTCGCCCTTGCTTCTAATATTGAAGCACGTATGCGTATGCATAGAAGCAGTAGTAGAGGTTCTTATTGTGATTATGAATTTGTAAGAAAATTGGAAAAAGAAAAAGAAATTCTATCGCAACATAAGGATTATCTATTGGAGAATAATAATCATTTAAATAAAATTATTACTCTTAATAATTGCAAACCTGGAAATGTGTTCTCTAAAGATAATACAAAACAATATAGTATTAATTGCGTTCCATGTCCAGAAAATCATTACAGAACAGCAACTAATCACACATGCTATCATTGTCCTGAAGGCTATTATTCTAAAAGTGGGTGGACTGAGTGTAAAAAAGCTGAAAGAAATTCGAGTAATGTTCATACATTATGTAAAAAAGGAAAGATAATTGGGGGTAATAAATTTGCAATTCATACTTCGAGTTGTGTTGAATGTTATAAATTTGGCGATAAAAAATATATGCCTTATAAAAATAATCATGATACATGTCTTACTTGTCCTGATGGAAGTATTGTAAAATACGGAGCGACTTTCTGCGAAGAATGTCCTATAGGACATTATGAAAAAGACAATAAATGTATTAAATGTGATGTTGGTACATATTCTGATAAACCTGGTACGACACAATGTAAAGTTTGTACTAATACAAAGTCGATAGCATATGTATCTACAGGAGGGTATAATTGTGATAACAGCATATTTCACAATATTGCCGAATCATTTAACGAAAATATTATTGATATGGATAGTATATTAAATCCTTTTGTATCAGTTTTACACGAAAGCATCGCATTTGTATCAAACTTTTGATTAAATAATTAAATGATTAAAAAAATTAAATGATTAAAAAATTAAAAAAATTAAAAAAAAATTAAAAAAAATTAAAAAAAATACTAATAATTAAATTATAACTCTGTATATATATATTTTTTATTTTGATGGAGGTTTAATTATTGATTCATAATTTATAAAGCGTTTTTAATTTTATCAAAGAAAACCTTATAACCATTGTAATCATTCAATGTCTTACCATTATATTCTAATAATACTGGTAGTGGTTTTAGTAGCATGTCTTTTCCAAATGTTTTTTTAGTTTTATTGAGATGTGATATGTTTTCAAATAAATAGTGTTGAATATAAGCAGGTTCAACATCAATATTAAATCTTAAGGGTATTTTGATAGTTATTATAGGTACTGATATATTTTCATTGTTTATTTTGAATATATAATTAAAATTAATACTCATTATTCCATTAGGAATATCAACAAAATTAAAAGCTATATCCTTTCTCCCTTCACCAAATCTTGGTCTTTGTATAGTGGGATACAATAATGTAACAGCATTCATTATATCAACCTTATCATCTTCTGTAAAATCCTTTCTCGTATAAGGGTTTTTAAAAGGTTTTTTGTCTTTAACAGAAATTTTCCAAGCCTGATATAATGTTCGTATATAAAAAGCAGTTCCATATGTATTACCTCCTTCTTTATATTTTAAACTTATGACATTTTTAAGTTTATTTAAGGTAATATCTTCCCATTTTTCAGCAAGATATGGGTCCATATCATTAATATTATTTTCTGTAATTTCTGCGACTAAGTCAGCTTTTGTTTTTTTATATCTTGCTATATTTGCCTTAGATTGAAAATGACTATGGTTGCTGGAAGAACTTCTTGGAGTTCCTGACCAACTGATAGATTTACTTACAGATACAGATTTTGAATTATTATTATTATTAAATAATATATCAACTATATCTTTTGTAATGAGAGTATCTAATATATTCAAATGTAAATTTACACTATTTTTATGAACTGAACTTACAGAATCGTTTGAAATTTCATCTCTTATGATAACAAGGATAAATTGTAATGCTATATATTTTTCCATATTATCATCTAAATTTCTAATAACATCATTTTTATTATGATTATTTTCAGAATATAATATAATTTTTTTAAGTTCATCTATAGGTTGATTATTTAATCCAAAACATCTAAACTCATACGTATATAAATATTTTGTATCATTCCACATACTTTGCAATTTTTTTTGTGTAGTTTTAATAGCATCTATTATATTGGGTCGTGGTGTAATTTCTGGTATAGTAAAAGGGTTATATTTATAATTTAGTTCCCATTTATGTTTTGTTGTTAAGATTTCTATAGAATTCACTTTGTAATGATATATTATCCTTATAATTTTATTAATTTCGCTTAAAATCTTGTGATAAGATTTAACATAAATATTTTGCATGTATTCTGGTTGTAAATCGAGATATCCATATAATTTCCACAATCCAACCTCGTATTTTATTGGTTTTGTAAATAATGATGCTATTAATTTTTTGTTATATTCTAAAGTATTAAAGGGAATATATATAATATCTTGAACTTTTTCATAAGAATCTAAAATAATTTCATAATCTTCTGGCTCCGGAGATTTTGATTTAGATTTAGATTTTGGAGATGCACTACCTATTCCAAGTTTAACCTTACATTTTTCATATATATATTTAATTCTATCAGTGTCATTAAGTTGCTTATTTGTTTTTGGATTAGTTATCTTTAATATTTTACCATTTTTATATTCCTTATAATCTTTTATAAATTCTTCGCATTGTTTATTTGATAAATTATTATTAGTATCTTTTGTAAATAATGTTGTTTTAGCTTTTGCAGACATATTCTAATATTATGAAATATAAAAGATACATTTGTTATATTTTTTACATAAAAAAGATATTTAATTATTGATTCATAATTTATAAGGCATTTTTAATTTTATCAAAGAAATCCTTATATTGATAGTAATTATATAATGATAAATCATTATACTCTAATAATACTGGTAAGGGTTTTAGAAGTGCATCTTTTCCAAATGTTTTTTTAGTTTTATTGAGTTGCAATATGTTTTCAAATAAATATTGTTGAATATAAGCAGGTTCAACATTAATATCAAAACTTAAAGGATATGTAATCCTTATTATAGGTATTGATATATTCATCTTGTTTATTTTTAATATATATTTGAAACTAATAACAATAGTATTATTAATATGAAGAGAACTTAAAGATATATCCCTCCTTCCTGTGGCAACTTTCGGTCTTTGTATACCAGGATACATTAATATAATGGCATTCATAATATCTTCTTTATCATTGTCTGTAAAATCCTTTCTTGTATAAGGATTTCTAAAAGGCTTATGATATTTGACAGAATGTTCCCACGCTTGATATAATGTACGTATATAAAAAGCAGTTCCATATGTATTATCTCCTTCCTTATATTTTAAACTTATGACATTTTTAAGTTTATTTAATGACATATCTTCCCATTTTTCGGCAAGATATGGATCCATATCATTAATATTATTTTCAGTAATTGCGGCTACTAAGTCAGCTTTTGTTTTTTTATATCTTGCTATATTTGCCTTAGATTGAAAATGACTATGGTTGCTGGAAGAACTTCTTGGAGTTCCTGAGCGGCTAATAGATTTACTTATAGATAAATAACTTGAATTATTATTATCAAATAATATATTAACTATATCTTTTGTAATGAGAGAATCTAATATATTCAAATGTAAATTTACACTATCTATATGTTGTAATTTTAAATAAATATCAGATAATTCATCTCTTATGATAACAAGGATAAATTGCAATGCGACATATTTTTCCATATTATCATCTAAATTTCTAATAACATCATCTTTATTATTATTATTTTCAGAATATATTATAATTTTTTTTATTTCATCTATAGGTTGATTATTTAATCCAAAACATCTATATTCATCTGAATATAAATATTTTGTATTTTTCCACATATTTTGCAATGTTTTTTGTGTAGTTTTAATAGCATCTATTATATTGGGTAGTTGTCCATTTTCTGGTATACCAAAAGGATTATAGTTATAACTTAATTTCCATTTATATTCTGTTGTTAAAATTTCCGTAGACATTCTTTTGTAATGATATATTATCCTTATAATTTTATTAATTTCATGTAAAATCTTATGATAAGAATTAATATAAATATTTTGCGTATTCTGTGGGTGTAAATTGAGATATTCATATAGTTTTAACAATCCAATATCGTACTTTATTGGTTTTGTAAATAATGATGCTATTAATTTTTTGTTTTGTGCTAAAGTATTTAAGGGAATATATATAATATCTTGAACTTTTTCATAAGAATCTAATATAATTTTGTTATCTTCTGGCTCTGGAGATTTTGAATTAGATTTAGATTTTGGAGATAGACTACCTATACCAAGTTTAACCTTACATTTTTCATATATATATTTAATTCTATCAGCGTCATTAAGTGGTTTGTTTGTTTTAGGATTAGTTAATTTTGATATTTTACCATTTTTATATTCCTTATAATCTTTTATAAATTCTTCGCATTGTTTATTTGATAAATTATTATTAGTATCTTTTGTAAATAATGTCGTTTTAGCTTTTGCTGACATATTCTAATATTATGAAATATAAAAGATACATTTGCTATATTTTTTTACATAATATAAAAAAAATGATACTTATTATGTTATTATTAATAATTAACAGAAAATGTTCTTTTCAGTTGCTATCCTCATTATCGTATTTTTGAATATGGGTAAAACAGATGCCCGTATCCATAAGATGAAGTTTGTAACTACATGTGGTTGTGCAAAGACTGTGTCGAAAGAAAGAGATATTGCTTATAACAAATATAATGATGTTGTTAGTATTTCTGAGAATATAATTACTATAAATAATTGTATCCCAGGGCAAGAATTTAAGTATGAAGATTATAAAAATGATAATAATTATAAAATTGAATGTAAGAATTGTCCTAATAATTATTATAGAACAGCATCAAACTCTTCGTGTCTTCGATGTCCTGTAGGTTATTATTCTAATTCAGGAGATATTGAATGTACTAAATCTGGAGCAAATAATACTAATATTCATACTCTTTGTAATAAAGGTTATGTATCTGGTAATAATAAATTTGCTGAATATGAAGATAGTTGTTATTCTTGTATTCCTGAAAATAAGGAATATATGCCTTATAAAAATAATCACGATAGATGTTTTGTGTGTCCTCCTGGAAGCATAGTAGATGTTAAAGCTCATACATGTTCAAAATGTTCTGTTGGATATTATGAAAAAAATAATAAATGTATCGAATGTGATATAGGAACTTATAATGATAAGGATGGTGCTAATAAATGCAATGTATGTAATAATCAAAAAGCTATAGCTTATAATTCACTTGGAGGAACTAATTGTGACAATAGTATTTTCTATGATTTGACAGATACTATTAAAAATAATCTAATAAATATGGATATGATATTAAAACCGATTGCTTATAATGCTAATCTTGGAGTAGCTATAATTAGTAATAATCGTCGTGCGATTGAACTTATTATTCCCAGTATGATTATAGCATATATTGCTATTATTAGCATGTAATTATTCAATTCTATATCTTGATTATTTTAGTTATTTATTTAGTTATGTATTTAGTTATGTATTTAGTTATGTATTTAGTTATGTATTTAGTTATTTATTTAGTTATGTATTTAGTTATGTATTTAGTTATGTATTTAGTTATTTATTTAGTTATGTATTTATATTTTTTTATTTTTTTATTTTTTTGTCAAATATCTATTTATTTCATTTTTATATGTTCTATAGCGTCTCGATATAATATCTTTAAGACTATTATAATTTTGTTTATCTAATACTTTTTCAAGATTAATTAATCTATTTTTCATATTCATAATAGAATTTGTTGTGCTACTTAACAAATCCATATGTTCAGAATTAGCCATACATTCGATAACAATCTTATTATTATATTCAATATCAAAATAGTAACTATACTTAATATGCTCTTCTAAAAATACCGAGTAGTCGTTAATTAAATTTACTATATCATTATATAATGTACCATCTATATTATTTTGTTTAATTTGTTGGAATAGTAATGACACAGATATTTCATGTGTACCATATGGAAACTTATTATATGTATATAATGACATATATTTAATTACTATAATTATTATAACTTATACTAATATATTATAGCAATTCCTTAAAACCTTCTATATCTAAAATAGTTACGCCTAATTCATTTGCTTTAATTATTTTAGCAGTATTCTCATATTTATCCTTAACAACAAGGTAATTTGTATTTTTAGATATACTTGTTGTAACTTTCCCCCCATTATCTTGAATTATTTTCTCAAAATCTTTATTTCTAAATCCAGAAAATATAAATGTTTTATCTTTCAAATTATTATTTACTTTATTACCATTTACAACAGCTTTATTTTTATCATTATGGCATTTAATTCCTACGATACCTAAGTTATCGTAAAATTCGTAATAATGTGGTAGATTTTCTATAAATAATTCAGCACTTATTTTTGCTATTCCATTGATTTTTATTAGATCATCAGCAGTTAATTTTAGAGCTTTAGTGCGACCCTTCATAGTATTATCTATTATTTCAGGATAGACATCAGTAATGCTTTTAATTTTTTTAAATCCAAATCCTCTTCCCATAATATTTGAAGCATCCATTAAAACATTACAATCGACATCTTTAATTTTCTTCAACGCTTCTATAATATTATCAGCACTTTTACTTTTAATTCCATCAATACCTAATAAATCTTCTTTTTTTATATTAACTATTTTATTTATACTATCAAATCCAGCTTCATAAATCTTAGTTATATTTCCAGGACCCATATATTCGATACCTATTGTTTTCATAAAATATATAATATTTTTAATATCATAGTCACTATTTTTATCACCATTATCAATCATTATAATATCTATATGTGTATCATTCCATCTATAATCAATATTAACTTTTCCCGGAGGCATACTTGGTTTTCCGGAAGCAGATTTAGTTAATACTTCTTTAATATGAGGAATAACATTGCCAGAGCGAATAATAATAACACGCGACCCTGGACCTATTACATTTTTTTCAATATATCCCGCATTGAAACCGGTAGTCTGTTTAATTTTTACATCATCTAATAATATTTCATCAAATTTAACAATAGGTTTCATATATTTATCTTTTGATACATTCCATTCTACTTCATTTACTATTACTTCAACTTGTTCGAGAGTATGTATAGATTTAAAAGCAAATGAATGTGAAGGATTTTTACCAATTTCTATATTATATTTTTTACTTATATCGCTAACTACTATACCATCAATTATGTAATTATTATTTCTTGCCTTTTGAAGATTTTCTGATAAAATATTTAAATTAATATCATTAACTATTTCATAATTAACTATTAAAAATCCTTTAGATTTTAGCATATCGAAATTATTTTGTTTAGCATTTGTACTTGTATCTGTATCAAAATCAATGATAGTATAGCATATAAAATCAATAGAATTTAATAAATTTTTATTTAAAGTTTTAGAATTTATAGCACCTGATACAGAATTACGAGGATTAACTCCTTGCTCTCCTTTTAATTTAAGAGTTTCCCAATTATTTTTTGATATAATTAATTCTCCTCTAATAGCCAAATATTTACTTTTAATATTATTAACATTTGGAAAACCATTAATATATTCTAATAAATGACTAATATCTTGACCTTCAGTACCATTTCCACGAGTATATAATTTAATATCATATTTATTTTCTGAAGATATTCTTTTATAGACAGCAAGACAACTTACACCATCGAGTTTATCACTAATCATATAAGGACCTTTGTACTTCTTTTTATATTTAGTAATTTCTTCATCACTATCTTTAATTTTATTTTGAGAACCCATGTAATATGGTAGTGTAACCTTATTATCTATATCGGCACCTATACGTTTTAAATAAGGATCTTTAGGATATTTTTTACGAATATAATCTTTTATAATATCATAAATATCATCAGTTAAAATAGTTTTGCCACTATTAAAAAATGCTTGATCAGCGGCGATAAGAACATTAATGATATCCTTTTTCTTATTATTTTTAATAAATTCTAAAGGGTCTTCATTTATATTTTCAAAATTATAATTCATTTATTAATAGTATATATA
>Ga0078894_10001447_pt1 | contig 17592 bp, 17 predicted proteins | sample LauGreSu1BDMLBSD_2_FD_67506 | JGI IMG/M metagenome (GOLD analysis project Ga0078894, IMG submission 67506) | Freshwater lake microbial communities from Lake Michigan, USA - Su13.BD.MLB.SD (version 4) (version 4) | ecosystem: Environmental > Aquatic > Freshwater > Lake | place: Lake Michigan... | reverse complement strand
GATTGTCCGGCAGTCAGATTCGTAATTTGTAGAGGAGAAGTGGTCGTTACAACCGAGTTACCAAACGTGTTCCCTCCGTCGATGGAATACAAGTAATTCGTTGCGGTTCCACCTGAAGACGGCGTAAAATTGACAGTTAATGCCAAGTTTCGAGGCGTGATTGAGGTTACAACGGGGGCGTTTCCGACTGTCACCGATGCTTGTGTGGAATTGCCCAAAGAATTATACGCCATCAATCTCAAAGCATAGCTTGTATTCACATTGAGTCCGGTTATGACTATTGGGGACGTGGTCTGCACTACGTTTGTAAAACTGGTTCCGCCGTTTGTGGAATAGTAATAACTGGAAATTTCTGGATCAGCAGCGGCCTGAGAAAAGGATACAATGGCGCTTCCGTTGGAAAATACGTTGGCATAGGAAATAACGGGAGGGTCTGGAGTAGAACTCTGACGTGAGGCAATAAACCGAGGACCTCCGCCTGGGTTCATTAAAGACGCAGTCGTAGTTGTCCACGTCGTTCCATCCGCAGTCGTCGTTTGCACACCTCCGCCAGACCCCGCTGCAACATACCAGTTGCCTTTATAAGAAGTAACGCCTCCTGGGTAAATCTTGGATGATGCCAAAGTTCCAAATTCGGTCCAATCAGTTCCGTTTGTCGACGTATACATCCGTCCACTGGCTGCGCCGCCTGCGACAAAACGAGTACCATTGTGAAATACACATCTTCCACCACTCCAACCAGATGGCGCGGTTGCAATATGTGCCCAAGTTCCACTTGGCGGATGAGTCGCATAAGCAATGTAAGTTCCACCATATCCAACTGCAACCCAAGTGTTATTTCCATAAGCAATGCCAATTGCCATGGTCGACAATACGGTGGTAGTCGATAATGTCCAGTTAATACCATCTTGAGAATATGCGATTCTCCGAGTTGAACTACCTTGACCGGCTACCGCAACCCAATAACCATTTGCGTATTTAATTCCATATACGCCACCACCTGAACCAAAAAATGTGGATGATGTTGACGTTTGTGTCCAAGTATTTCCGTTAATTGAATACGCAAATGGGGACCCAGTTGAAAACCCGGCCGCCACAAATTTTCCATTCCCATAGTCGATGGCATTGCATTGTGTAAAAATTTTCGTTCCAGCGTTATTCCAAGTATTTCCGTTAGTTGACCAGCCTATGGTTCCAGTGTTTGACCCAGCAACCCATACCCCATTCCCATAAGCGATTCCAAACACTGAACTAGATGCAAAATAAGTGGAAGCATTCAATGCATCAACCCAAGTGGTGCCATCGACTGAATATGCAATCGCGCCATTCGATGCAGAATTCTCACCTCCCACAATTAGTGATGTTGACATTATTTATATACTATAACATGACTTTCGAAGAACTCCTACTGCAAGAATTCGAGGATTCTCGTAGGAAGAATGCGAATATTGACTCTTACCCCAAAACCCCACTAAACAGATAATCCGTTCCGCCTCTCTCCTCATTCTTTTTAATTTGTCGGTAAACACTATCTATCTTCTCGACTACATTTACAAGTATAGCCCTATCCGCCACAATTTCCGTTCCAATCGTCACGTTTTCAGTCAATAGTTCCACTGCCATATACATGATATATCGCCGTTTCTTAGCACAAGCCGTGGTATACTTAACACAAAATATATCCACTAGAGATTCCATGACCCTCTGGACAAAGGGTTCCGCTCTAGCCTGACATGACTCCATTATCGCGTCCCATAAAAGCCAAATGACGTCGCCCTTATACTTCCTCTCGTCGACGTAATCCCGTCCGTCGCACCGGACCACCTGTTTCCGATTCCTGCAAACCGCGTCGAATTCAATCATCCATTCTATCCAATAGCAGCACATCGACATGTTTTTCGCCGCCAACTGGTAAGCGAATTCGTTGACCGCGATAAACAACTCTTTCGGGTCTTTGGGTCGGAAAGCCGCGCAAGCGTATTCGGTAGAGGGCGCTTTCAGTCGGTCGCTCATCTGTGTCATATCGAACTCCTCTTGTCTTTGGATTTTCGTCGCTTCGAAACTCGGTTTCCTAGGCGAAAGGGTCAGATTGCAAATGACCTCTGCAAATAATTTCCTTAATTCGGGGTTATTCCGCATGTCTAATTCCACATTACTATGTCCATCCAGCATGATGTTCCGGAACACTTTGAAACGGGCCGCAACATAAATCGCCATTTTGGGATTGCCTAAATGGACGTGTTTCGACATGAAATGGAAAATATTTTCCCAAGTATCCAAATACTGGCCAGCACAAATCAATTCTGCGGCCCAATAACAGGCTTGTTCGATTCGGCCTTGAATCATGGCTCTTAGCATCTGATTCCGGACTTCCGTCTTCTTGAATCCGGAGAAGGTGGCGCCTTTGAAATCGGAAATAACACGAATATCGTCGATATCGGTGGGGTTTTTAGGAGTCTCCATTTTGCTATAACAATATGGAGAATCTCGGGAGCGAGGAACGAGCGTAGAAGATGCGACATTTCATCCCTACATAAAATCAATAAACACTGGATAATGGTCGGAATTGTATTTTCCGCAGAATTCTTCGTATCCATGGTAAACGCCGACTTCCCGTATCTTCTCGAATAGTCCCGGAGTCAACAGAACATGGTCTATCATCGAGAATTCGTCGGGGCTACTCACACAGTTCCCATTCTCATCCCACCAATCTGTATATCTCTCCGCCGTCGGAATCCATTCCGCCGAACTCTTCAATAAATACTTTCCCGCTTTATCGCCTTTCACGCCTTTCAAAATGTCTAAAACACGAGAAGTCGGCAGGTTCCCATTGGCATCGACCACCGACCCGTCGAAATCATTGAAATCGCCCAACACAATAACCTCTGTATCACGGTTCTTTAAGTACTCTACAATAGTATTCTGTAATACTTGGGCCTGGGCTTCTCGTTCGGCGCACCGGGTCGGGTCTTCCGGATAAGCCAATAAATGCGCTCCGATGAAAAGAGTCGGTCGGTCATAAAACACGAATTCGGTTAAATAGTGTTTGCTGACGCCGACGGTTCCATTGGCGCCGGTGTATCCACAATTAGAACCGGCGAGAGGATAGGCGACGCGTTCTTCGGTTCTGTAAAGAGACACAAATGGGAGCCAATTTAGGGTCGTTAAAAGTCCAACGTTTTGGCCGGTGGAAGTGTCGGTACCTGGAATCAAGTTCGACACGTAGTTGGCGCCATTTGTCATGCGACTTCTCAACAGATTCAATTCGTCGATGCCTTCTACTTCACACAAATTCATGATGTCGGGGTTCAAGGCGTCGACCACTTTGGCGATATAATCAAAATGCGTGCTGGCTTCTGTTTCGTTCGCCCACGGGCAGCCGGAACCGGGGCATTTCGCGGCGGCATAATAATTCATGAATAGCCACTCCACGTTGAATTGGACTAGGCGGAATCCATGTGCGGAAAAAAACAGACCCAGGCACACTATTAGGTTGAGTTGTATCATTGTATACATTCTCTTCAGGATAAACCCCGTGTGTATATTGAACATAATCCATTAACCTATGTGGATTTATCCTCGTAGGTTAATCCTTGAAATCTTACCACGAATACGGAGTGTGCGTCCAGATTTCGTCGCAATCATATCATAATCAAACGCCATCGCCAGTTTATATTTCTAATAATCCAATTCCCATTAACTTATAATTGTGGGAATGGTGTGTAAACTCGTACGCGTTTTTATAGTTCCCAGAATCTTTGATTTCTTTCCATATTCGGACAACATCGACACAGAAATAGTCGTTTATATCATGGAAACATATCTTGTGGGTCATGGTTTTTGCTATATTGAAATCGTTCGACACGTATTTATAGTCATGATGTCCATCAACAAATATTACATCATACCGACTCAATTCAACATGCAGATTAAAAGGTGAATCCTGTGGGATTAAACGGTAATGAATTGGAAGATTTAATTCCTCCCATTTCCGCCGTAAATCCGCGTTTAAATATTCAATTACATCAATTGTGTCGATTCTTTTTAAGCCAAACCTCATTAGAAACATGGCAACTACTGTTATAGTTGCACCCCTGCACGTTCCTATATCTAAAAATGTTTCAACTTTACCCAAGCTTACTAATTTAATTAAAAATTCAGCTAGCTGTCGCGGAATTTGCCACATTCCCGTATTTGGCATGGAATTCATGTATTTTACGTCGTCTCCGTAAAGATGGACATTCGTGTTTTGCGGGTGGCTGCGGTCACCTTCATTGTACAATCCAATTTTAGAAATAATGCTAGTTAAATAATCCGTGTCTAGAATTTCGTCAACCCTCGCATTTTTAAGTATATCGTGAACCTCTTGCACGGTTCCCAAAAATTCTTCATGTGTCGCGTGCATTTTATGGCTTCCATATTTTCTTGTTTATGCTATTTTTAGTTTATTGAATGAATAATTAAAGCAACTTCTTGTCCATTATGTGGCAGAGCGTCGTCACCTTCCAATATGCCATGCATTCCAATCCATTCATAATCCACATTATTTTCCGTGATAAATTCATAAAATGCTCTAAGTTCGCCCGTATCCCCGGCAAACCCTGGATAATTTATTAATTCATCAAATATAACAATGCAATCTGTATCAATGTAAGTTTTCAACGTATCCAATATGAATTTTGCAGAACTATATAGGTCAGCATCAATGTGAAGAAATGACACCTTTTTATTTTGTGTTTGAATAAAATTAGGTAATGTATCACTAAACCAACCTTTAATTAATTCCACATTAGCTGATACCGTCGGTAGCGTACCGTGTCGATTAAACATGCCTTTATCAAAGCCGTCTCTCCATTTTTCAGGTAATCCTTCGAAACTATCAAACCCGTACACCGTGTCAGTTGTAAATTGTGATATGTAATTAATGGTAGTTCCATTATGCACGCCAAACTCAAGCCATAATGTTTCAGGATTATGTTGGAGTTTCATAGTTTCAAACACATAATTGATAGGATATTTATTAAGGTTCGGTATGTTCTGAACAATGCTCAACATCAAAAAACTATATAATATGTCCCATACTAGAATTATCTTATTGTGCCGCGATATCCTCCTCCACAAAATATAACGCAAAAACATAAACAATTCTGGTTGTAACACTCTATCCTCTCGCATCGAACTAAAAATGAGTGAAATTATGACCTCTCTACAGACCATTGTTATTGACCATGTCCGGCTCTCCTTAATGAATCAACTCCGGAATGGTGAATCGACCAATATTGTAAAGCTCGTCTCCGTCGCCCTTGTCGTGGGCATGTTCGCCTGGGTCTACGAATACGCCACCGGCGAGAACCAGCGTGGGTTCAAAGACCTTATATACGAATGGCGGAGTTATGTGCAGAGAAAGCACTCGATTATTATAGAAGGAAAACACGTGACGGGCGTCGACCATTACAGTCGACGTCCTATCACGCTGGCAAATACCTTCTCCAAAAATTTCCGCGCGGTTCTCTTCCACGTTGTGCAACACATTGATTTTATGCCTGATATCCGCGAATTAAAAGAGTTCGCAACCAATATTGTCAAAGGCGAGCATTACGAAGGTAAAGGGGCGGAAGACGTGAAAACCATATTTACGGTGTCTCAGAAGACGCCCTTTCTACTCGACGCCGCCAAGGAAATCTACTGCACCATCAAAGAATCCGGCGAACAAAAAGATTCGGATGGGGTGGGTACGACAAAGAATGAATCGCGCATGATTCGATTCAACATTGTTATATTTTCTTATAAATCCAATGTTGCGTCTTTAACCGAGTTTGTCCGCGAACTGAAAACGATATATCAGAAGCATTTGGAGGACAAGCGCAAAGACCGGCTCTTCGTCTACACACTAAATAATGTGGAGGTGCGTAATGACGACGACGACGATACGGTCGGCGGTTGGCAGGAGACTCCACACGAAACCATGAAATCCTTCGACAATCTCTTCTTCGACGGGAAACAGGATATCCTAAAGAAAATCGAATTTTTCGTCAATAACAAAGAGTGGTATAAGCGCAATGGCGTTCCATATACGCTCGGCATTGGACTGTACGGCCCACCCGGAACCGGGAAAACCAGTTTCATCAAAGCGCTGGCGACGCATCTCGGCAGGCATATTGTGTCGATGTCTCTTTCGCGCATCAAAACGAAGAAACAATTGCAGGATTTCTATTACGAAACACAATATAGTAATGCGAATGAGAAGAACGCGATTGGGTTCGACAAGAAAATCGTAGTGTTCGAAGACATTGATTGTGTGGGAGATTTAGTCCTCTCGCGAAATGCGAAAACCGGCGCACTCAGCGAAGATTCTTCTTTGTTAGAAGAAGACGACGATGATTTCATGGACACCGCGCCGACAAAAGACCAGATTTTGAAGCGCGAAATTAATAAAGCCGCCAAATACATTTCGAAAAAGATGAATTCGTCGAATGGGGGCGCGTTCGGTCCATCGAGTAGTCCTCTACAGGATAATTTGACGATGGATGACCTGTTGAATCTGTGGGACGGAATCCGCGAGAACACGGGCCGCATCATGATTATAACGACCAATCATTATAATAAGTTGGACCCGGCTTTAGTAAGACCCGGTCGCATTGATATTGCGATAAAGCTCGACAATGCGTCGCTCGGGTCGATTAATGAAATGTACGAGCATTATTACGGCAAGCCAATAGACCGCAATGATTTGGCTATTATTCCCGACCGTTTCTATTCTCCGGCGGAAATCATTAATTTTTATGTGTCGAATCATGAGAATCCGAGGGGATTTGTAGAGAGGTTGGCATGTTCAAAAAAAATCGGTGAATAAAAAATTAGATGAATACAGAGTTAAAGGCAACTTTTCCATATAGTAAATAATGTCGACAATACTTACTATATTCGCAGGAAGACGACCCAATCTCGAAATCTTGACCGAGTATTTAAAACGGGCTCTCTCTACAAAAATCATCAATGAGGTCCATTTTTGGAACAATGTGAAAAATCCGTCGGATGAAGCCTATGTCCGGTCCATCAGTAATATAAAGCGCACATCGAGCCGAGACGCTGGAATTTATTCTCCATTGAAAACGGTCATCCGAGACAATGCGTTTTCTTTAAGTGCTTCCGCGACAAATGATTTACACATAAAAATGGTCGATGGTTCGAATGTGGAATATGAGATTGTGATGGGGGCATGGAGTAACCAATATTTATTGATTCGTAGAAATGGTCAAGAACTATTAAAAACGAGAGCTCCTGCGCTCCTCTCGGAAGAAAAATCGACGGAATACCGAGTACAGATTGCGAATGGCTGTTTACAGTTATTGGCGAACCGAGAATTGGCGTGTAGTTTACAAATCGCGCCGGGGTTTTCCATCCATCAAGTGTTTGTGAAAACGGGTCATGGAAGCGTGGGGCATTTGGAATACGAGCAAATTGAGAATCGCGGGTTTTATTTCATGGATACATGTGAGAAGAGCTGGCGGAATTATTACGAACATTACGACCATCCGAGATACAAAGACGCGGTTATTTTGAAGTGCGACGACGATATTGTTTTTATCGACCTAAAGAAACTCCCGAAATTCGTCAATTATATAAGAACCTCTGACCACGATTTAGTGTTCGCCAACACGATTAACAATGGAGTCAGTGCTTATTATCAACAGTCGCGTTATAATTTAATCCCGAGTTCATTCATGGACTTGGAATATCCGAATGGAGGGTTTGAAGGTTCATTGTGGGCGAGTGGTAAAAAGGCCGAAGCTTTACACGAATATTTTATTGAAAATTACAAGATGTTCTTGGAAAAAGACTACAATAACGACGTAATTCCGGTGGCCACGCGTTTCAGCATTAATTTTTTCGGATATAAGGGTTCTAAATGGTCAAAAATAAAGGATTGTTTTGTGGACGATGAGAGGATGTTGACGATAGATTTTGTGAGAGAAAGAGGGTTTCGGAATGTCTTTTACGCCGACATGTATGTAGCACACTTGTCATTTTACAGGCAAATTGAAACTGGAATCGACTTGAATAAACTATGGGGAAAATACGGAGAATTGTGTAGAACCATCTTGGGGTCGGACGCATATTCGAAAGTAGAAGTGGAGCCCGTGGCGGAACCGGTTTTTACGGAGCGCAACAAATTTATCCCGGAGGTGTTTGTCTGAGTCTGCGCAACTATCCAATATGCATGTTTTTCGTGTCGCTGTATCCGGCCATTTGTCTGCATAATTGCGGTCTCACTGTTATCCAATTATCATTCTGTTGCAGGGTTTGCCAAGCTGCATCATTAGCATAAAGCCAATGGGCTCCGGTTTCGAGTAATTGGGGGAGAGCCCATTCGTACAAATCGATGAGTTTCTGGTAATAATGCTTCTCCACAATATAAGCTCCGGCACAATAAGAGTGTTTGACTCTTAATAGCCAATCCACGTCCATGGGTTCGGATTGTTGGAGATTAGTGTCGAGCATGCAGACGTCGAAGGTGCGTGTTTCCAGAAGAAGTCCGAGTTTTCGTGAAAATTCTTCGGGGTCTTCTTGAATCAAGATGTCGTCCTCTAGGATTAACACACGATTCCATTCTTGTTGTAAGGCCATTTTTAGAACAGCTAAATGGCTGAGACCGCAGCCGTAGAGACCGTGGCTGTGTTCGATTGCTTGGAATCTTTGTGCGTGGATTCCGTAGGTTTGGAGAAGAGATTCCATATGGGCGCGCCTATCGGCGCGCTTCTCGAGATTAATGTAGACAATGCCGTCGATTTGGTTCATGGAAACAAAATATACAATTTTCTGTTATTGGATATTTTGTGTAAAGGACGCGGTCATGATTATTTTTTACTTTGCTTCGGTACAAATTTAATTTCAAATACTTCTCCTTTAGAATTGTTATTTTCGTACTCCTTAATTGCTGCTATCGCAGCCGGAACAAACTGTGCATGATCAATCCAGCCCCATCCCAATCCGGATTCGTTTCCTTTCACAAAAGATTTGGAATCAGTTATTTTCAACGCGTCTCTCAAAGATATGGCAATCACGTTCTTAATTTCTTTGGGGTCTCCCGGATTGAACTCCTTATTCGGACGCGGAACCAATACTACATCTACAAATGATACTGAATTTCTATCGATTCCTACAGTTTTACCATCGGCAATATGATACTTAGCATATCGAGGATCTCGTCCCGGAGCGTCAAAAATTCCCATTGGAATACGAACTGCCTTTACTATTGTGGGTTCATCACCATCAAACTCAATGCCAAGTTCCTCTTTAATAGCTCGTTCTATACTCTCATTTGTTCCAAGTTTACTATCAGTTGGTTCCAAATGTTCTCCTGCTCCGATTGCAACTCGGTTTTGCATGTCGTCTGTTGTTCCCCTCGTAGTCTTTAAAACATAATATTTGTCGAGGGTATCTGTTGCAGCTGAGTCATGCTCAAACATAATAATAACATCTCTCGCAGCTTGAGGCATTGGGTTATCAGTTAAAAACCCGTTGCCAATGTTCGTTTCTGTATTACCGACTTTGACTGATACACTGACTTTCTGTTCTTGAGCCTTTTGTTCTGTTGGAATAATAGTTAATATGCTGCCGATGGTAGCTCCTTTGCACCATTCTTCTCCAGGTATGGCTTTATTTGCCCACACTCCTCCCTTCCAAAAATCTTTCTTGGCATCTTGATAATCTGAATCGCTTGCCCAAAAAGTTTTCAGTGCAGGCAAATCTTTAACATCCATCGGAATTTTCCATTCTTCTGGTTGTACAGAGTCAGTCGATGGGGGGTAAGTTAATTTTACACCTGTGTATTCTGCTGCTGGATACCTTTGCAAGAATAACACTCTTCCGGATTCCAATTGCAGAACCATTTCATAATACGAAAAATTAATAACAGTTGCGATGATTGGTTCCATAGACATATCTTTTCCCGGAGTATAACCGTCAATCTTAAATGGGTTGGTCTTTTTTGTTTCGGCCGCCCCTCTCGCTTCCTTTAATATTTCAGCTCCAATTACTTCTGGACAGGTATCAAAATTTGCTAATTGTTGGTATCTTTTAACTGGGTAAAGTTTGGTACTCTCAACCGCATTTTGCGCAGTAAGTTGTGTCTTGCAAATCTCATCGATGCCCCCTCCTCGCATGCGTCTGCCAACTTTTCTACCATTTCGCCTGGTTTTACGCCTTGAAACGCGCTTGCGTCCTTTCGTTCTCTTCATGCCTGCCATTTTACAAATCTATAAATTATGGGTATAGATTTGTAGTTCACTTTATTGCTAAAAATGGCGATTTTTTAGATTAGAAGAACGACACGGTACGTTTCTAAAAGAACGACCCAAAGCCGCCGCCCAACACGGCATTCGCGGGAGCAGGTCCCATCGGTGCAGGAGCCTGTGCACCCCCTCGCATCATATGGTCATAACTACTATTCGGCTTATTCTGCACTACTGGTGCGGGAGGAAACATCCCCGAACTGCCGCCATCCAAATGGTCCGCCTGGCTGGGATTGTGGCTCAACATGGATTCCGAAACCCGGACCTTTGACCGGACATTCGCCTTCTTATCATCCGAAGACCCGCCATTCCACAATTCGGTTAAACGGTCGTAAATAATATTCACCTTGATGCCCAGCTTGGTTTGAAGACTCAACACAATAACTAAGAAAGCCAAGACCACATTCGTCAAGGTCAAATGTTCATACCGGAATCCACTGTAAGTCGGGACGTAGGTGATTACCCGATGAATCAACAATATTCCCACAAACATGATGACGGTTTGCAACAGAATCTCGATGGTCAATTCGATGGACGATTTATCGGGGTCGGCTTCGGGAACAAACTTCTGAATCAATTTGTTGAGAACCAAAACGGGGATTATTCCTAAAAGCGCATATTGTGTCACATTCATAATTTCCGCATTCGATTCACGGGACGTATCAAATACATGTGTAAAGAACGTCTTCTTGTTAATATCGGCGGCGCCATCTTGCAACAGTTCCATTTTTAGAGAATTTACCTGGTTGGATATAAATTACGCACAGACTTTCATTACGAGGGCAATAGACAACATAAACAATCCGGCATATACCTTGTATTCGTTTGGACCCCATGTCAGAAGAGTCGCAATATTTGGACCTAGTTCGCGATGTTTTGGAAAACGGGGATTTAGAGAAAGGTCGGAACGGCGATACTTTAGCGGTATTCGGCCGAATGATGCGCTTCTCGCTAAAGGATGGAAAAATGCCGATTCTAACCACAAAACATGTGGCGTGGAAAACGTGTTTCCGGGAACTCATGTGGTTTGTCCGAGGAAGAACCGACAACAAAGAGTTACAAGCGCAGGGTGTGCATATTTGGGATGCCAACGCAACACGTGAGTTCTTGGATTCGAGATGTTTAACAGAATATCCCGAAGGGATTTTGGGGCCGATTTACGGCTACCAATGGCGGAATTTCAATGCGCCCTACTCTTCTTCTCAAGCGAATCACTCCGATACCGCCGCGTGGGGAATAACCGGTTCTGTTGATTTAGAAGACCCGTCATTGAGGGTAGACCAATTGCAACAAATTATCGATGCTTTATCCGACCCGACACAGAGATATTCGAGAAGACTAATCATGACGGCGTGGAATCCGGCTCAAATCGAACAAATGGCCCTGCCGCCTTGTCATGTTCTCGCACAATTTAGTGTAAAGGGGAATCGGCTTTCTTGTGCGCTTTATCAGAGAAGCGGGGACGTGGGTTTAGGCGTTCCATTCAACATCGCCTCTTACAGTTTTCTGACTCATTTATTAGCACATCATTGTGGTTTAGAGGCCCACGAATTTGTCCATTTTTTGGGCGACACACACGTTTATGTGGAGCATGAGGCGGGGCTTCGCGAACAATTGACGCGTGAACCTCTCGCATTTCCTAGGATTCGTGTCGGTTCAAAGAAGGAGAGGATAGAGGATTATGAGTTGGAGGATTTGGAGTTTTTAGAGGAATATAGACATCATCCGAAGATTGTGTTGCCTTTGGTGGCGTAAAGACCTCTGAGGTCAAACCTGTGGTAAAGACCTCTGAGGTCAAACCTGTGGTAAAGACCTCTGAGGTCAAACCTGTGGTAAAGACCTCTGAGGTCAAACCTGTGGTAAAGACCTCTGAGGTCGGGCCTTCGGTAAAGACCTCTGAGGTTGGACCTCTGAGGTCAAACCTGTGGTAAAGACCTCTGAGGTCGAACCTTAGGTAAAGACCTCTTAAATACGCTTAACGGAACAAATAAAACGATTTAAACACGCGTAAAGGAACAAATAAAACAATCCGACGCGATATTATTATCCTCTCAAACAAAACAGAATGAGTACCGCACTTGCATCCGCTCGTCGCCGCAGAGCCGGCCCAGAACCCGTAGCCAACAATACAAGACAAACCGCACCTCAACCACAATTCCCTGGAACCCAGCAACAACAACCAGGGCAACAAGGCCAGCCAAATATGGGTGTTGGTCTCACTTTGCCACAGGTAATTGCGGTGGTGGACCAGCGTCTCATCACCCTCGAGACTTTCATGCAATCGCAAAAATCTCCCGAGGTGGATAATGCCAATTCGGAAGACTTTAGGGCATTGGTGGAAGAGTACAACAGTAGATTCGATATTATTGCCGACGAGATTGCGTCGATGAAGGACATCCTATTGAAGTTGCAGTCATTCACGATGGAAGTGAATAAAAAGCTGGTCGAAGAGAGAGTCCAGATATTGACAGATGGCCCCACTCCTCTCGAACGCGCTCTTCATTCCGTGGAACAATAAGATAACAAGAATTATACGTTTTAAAAAAAACATATAAATCGAGAATTATAAATATACCACAATACTATTCCGCTATAACCAATGGAATTCGAGGACTTGGAGAATGAAATCGACAAATTAAAGGACGAATTTTACAGTAGTTCGTCCAAAAATATGTTCTTCAAGTCGAAACAGAAATTCGAGTGTGCGAATCAAATCATGTCCAAGGTTCCTCTCGAAACGTTGCTTTACAAAACATGCCGGTATATCCCTAACGAGCACTTGATATATGTTGATTACACCATATTCAAATCTTACGCGACGCCCGAGATATTCAACCTGATAACTGACTACATTATAACGGTGTTTAGTGAATTCAGACAAAAATACGGGCATTTAACGGTGGCCATCAATTTGGACACTTTTACAGTAAGTGCTTGCGACCGATACAAGACGATTATACAGATTTTCTGCGACAAATGTTTCCAGCAACAGAACAATTTCACTCAAGCTCTCCGCACGTTTGATATTTACAATGTTCCCAGTACATTCGAGACAATCAAGCAAATCATGACGCCGTTTTTGTTGGAAGAGGTGAAATCCAAGATACGTTTGTATAAGAAAGCTGAATCGGAGGAAATGTTGAGAGCCTTCGCTTAGCCGGTACCCCCTAAAATAAACAAATGAAAAGAAGTTAAACTGTAGAGTTCTATTCAATGTACACCGCAAAATGGAATTTATCATACGGGACCCATCAAAATCGGACGCATTTGCGTCCATTTTCCAGCACATCAAATTATTCACCGAGCATGTATCTCTCATGTGCGACGATGCGGGGGTAAAGATGCAGTGTATGGACACAGCTCATGTGGCAATCGTGGAATTGACGCTCCCGAGTGAGTGGTTTGATGAGTATAAAAATCCATCGGGTGAGACACACCGACTCGGATTCAATGCCACTTTTCTACACCGTATTTTGTCTTCTCGTGATAAAGAGCAACAGACTCATTTGGTTTATTCATCGGATGATTCGGACCGGCTGTCGGTCCATTTGACCTGCAAAGAAGATGTGAACGCCGAGAAAGAGAAAGAGAAAAAACAGCCGCACGCAAAGACGTCGTTTGATAAGCATTTCGAGTTGCCTTTAATGGATATAGAGGAAGATGGATTGTGCATTCCAGGTGTGGAGTATACAGCTGAATTGAGCATGTTGTCTTCTCAATTCTCGGCAATTATAACTCAGTTGAAGATGTTCGGGGATACGATGGAAGTGCAATGTAGCGAAGAACGGATTGCTTTGGCGTCGACGAGCCAGGAACAGGGGAAGATGTTTGTGGAGATAGGAATCAACGATTTGTCGGAATTCTCGATTGACGAAGGGGCCGACTTGACACTATTGTTTAGTTTGACCTACTTAAAGAACATTTGTTCTTATAACAAGATATCGGATAATGTGCGGATTCAGTTTAGCGACTCTTATCCGATGAGGGCGGAGTATGATTTGGGGTCGAGTGGGTCGTTGGTGTTTCATCTGGCGCCTAAGATAGATGACTGAGACACCCATCTGGGTGTATCTTTCCTCTATTAAGGCTTTTGCCTAAGATAGCCGATTAATGCGCTTCGCGCATTTTTCCTCTATCGTGGCCCGTGGCCAAAGATAGACGAATAATGCAGGGACACAAGGCAGACTGTCAAACCATTAGACTGTGGCGACCGGAGGTCGCTCAATGTCTAATAGTCTGCCAGCCTTTGGACCTACGGTACTGCTTGCGCCAATGCGACCCCTCCCTTTAATGCGACCAATCCGGGTGTATAATTCGTATTTTTTACAAGTAAAACATATTTATTACTTGTAAACTGAGTCTAAACCAGAATATGATAGAAAAGAACATATTCCAAACGTGGTATACAAAAGAATTGCCGCCATCGATACAACAAAGAATCGACATTTGGTGTAAAATGAATCCCGACTACAAATACCATCTCTATCTCGACGCCGACATCGACGCGTTTGTCCACGACCATTTTCCCGGCCCCATAACAGAAGCCTATGACCGTCTCAACATTATTGTAGCAAAAACCGATTTCTGGCGATATTTAGTGTTGTACAAATACGGCGGCGTTTATTTAGACATAGATTCCTGTATCAATCGTCCTCTCGACAGTTGGATAAAAGATGTCGACGACGCAATTATAACGGCGGAAGGAAATCCGCACATGTTTGTGCAGTGGGGTCTAGTATTCCGTTCAGGCCATCCCATTCTAAAACGCACGATTGATTTAGTGGTGGAATACGTTCAGCAGAATCGTTATCCGAATGATATAATCAATATGACTGGTCCTGGCGTGTTTTCCGCAGCAATTCAACAGTGTTGCCAGCAGAAATATGGTCAAACGATTCCACATCCTTTAATCACCTCTCTTACTAACGATGAATATGAGACTATCGAGGGTGACAAATACAGAATATACGGAATCGATTTCAATGGAAACATGACATTCAAAGTCAAAGACTCTCCAGATTTATACACGAATAAAACGCATTGGAGTGTGGATAGGTGCATTCGGCCATTACTTCTCAATAAACCCTAGAAAATGTGCGTTCAATATATATTTAGTCAAGATGACCAAGCGCCCTCACCGTAGCGAAGATGGAACTTATCACATTAATGGAAAGAAGTACAAGGAACTCTTTGGTTCCCGGCAACAGGTGGTCAACGGAACCGCCTACAAGACCGCCGGTGAACTAACCAAGTCTCACCTCATGATGAACAAGTGGGGCCGTATCGTGAGTCGCAAGAAGCACGCTTCCGCCAAGAAGGAGAAGCGTCTTCTCAAGTATGGCTACACCGCCAAGAAGGGAAAGTTCGGTGCCGTCAAAGTGGCTGCTCGCAAGAGTCGCAAGGCTAGAAAGGGAGGCGACCCCGAAACCGTTGAACAAAAAAACAACAATGACCAAAACCAGAACCAACAAGAATAAATATCATGTGAAACGTAGTTCGTTCTACACGATATATGCACTAGGCGAGGAATATACAATCAGTATATAAATGTCAACCATAACAGTAGTTCCACCCATACCAAGATATGACCAAACATTTTCTGTTGCCTATTCCTATCCTGCGAATGCCCTCTCGGGTGGCAACTACCAATTGCAAATAAACGGTCAATCCGCTTCTAGTATAACCAACCTACCCTATGAATATTCGGGGTTTTCCACAACAACGAGTTCCCACATAACAAATGCCATGACGGCGAATGAGTATTCCATGCAATCCATGGCGGTGAGTGCAACAAATCCCAAACAAGTCTACGTCTCACTTCAAGGCTACGGGCTCATTCTCTATGATTCGAGTGCACAGACCTCTACACAACTCCTCACGATGGCCCAGATGCAGAACATTAATAATGTCGCCGTCGCCGCCGACGCCTCCTACGTCTATCTCGGGCATGCAACCGGTTCCACGACAACAGCCAATTATAATGGGTGTGTTTTTCGGTATCGCATCTCGGACGCGTCGTTTTTAAGTCAGCCATTTGTCAATTTAGGAGTCGCCACAGGCGTCGTTGATGCGAATCTAGTTATCTGTAGCATGGCTTTAGTCGGAACCAACCTGTATATCGGGGGTCTCAACACATGTGTCTACTTAACCGACACGACGAATTCCAACCCGATAACCAACACTGTCCAGCTCTATCAAGGCGAAAACACGACAACCACGCAAATAGCGGTCGACTCCACCTATCTATATTATACCACACTCGAAACAACAGTATTATACCGCGTCCCTCTTAGCAATCTGAACCTCTCGAATGCCACGGCAATTGCGACATTTCCAATCCCGCCCGTTAGCCTCTCATGTTCCGGAGCCCAACTCTACGTAACAGATAAATCGAACATATACAAAGTGTCAGTAATCGACGGGTCGTATTCGTCCGTCGTCGCCACTCCGTATGTCAGTGGGGCGGTCATGAGCAACACAGGCCGATTGTACGCAATAACGGCCAATTTTGCCCCCGCCGCCTATTCATTTTATACCTATGTTATGAACACGAGTATATCATTCGCCTCCGTTTTCTACCCCTATTATTGCCCCTCGTTCACATTCGGGCTCTATAATCTGACCAAACGCTCCACACTCGATATATTCACGGTCAATATAACCTGCTTCTTGGAAGGAACCAAAATCCTGTGTCTTCTCGACAACTCCGACACATATATTTGCGTGGAGCATTTAAAGAAGGGGGTCATGGTAAAGACGAGTGCGTCGGGGTATCAACCTCTCGACATTTTAGGAAAGAGTCGTGTTTATCATTCGCCGAATGACCGGCGTCGTGGCAAAGACCGGTTATATGTCTACCGAAAATCCGCGGTTCCAGATGTAACAGAAGATTTATGTGTGACGGGGATGCATTCGGCCTTGGTCGCCAAGCTGACGGATAAACAGACCGATTCTGTTTACGAGGTTCTAGAGGATATTTATTTGACGGAGGGACTTTACAGATTACCTGCTTGCGTCGATGAGAGGTCGGAAATATACGGCGAAGAGGGGTATTTCGACGTATATCATATTGCGCTGGCCAATCCGGATTATTATGGGAATTACGGGGTCTATGCGAATGGTTTAATCATGGAAACGGCTTCTTTACGACACATGAAGGAGAATGCACAGATGGAATTGGTGGTTTCATAATTTCCTTATAAACTTCTCGAAATGGACGAACGGGGGATGTCCCATGTAAATCTCTTCTTTCCACCGAATATTGCGCGCATCCACAGAATCATTCGGTATGTAATCT
>Ga0078894_10001446_pt1 | contig 17594 bp, 13 predicted proteins | sample LauGreSu1BDMLBSD_2_FD_67506 | JGI IMG/M metagenome (GOLD analysis project Ga0078894, IMG submission 67506) | Freshwater lake microbial communities from Lake Michigan, USA - Su13.BD.MLB.SD (version 4) (version 4) | ecosystem: Environmental > Aquatic > Freshwater > Lake | place: Lake Michigan... | reverse complement strand
ACGGTAGGTCGCAGCGCCGTAGCTGACACCGTCGCGAAAGGCCGTAGAACCTCCCCGCACATAGTTAAGTGTGCTTTGAAATCCCCAGGTTCTAAATCCTTTCAACAGATATCCAACCACCTGGGTCAGCTTGGTAGGATCGTTTAGAGATGCCCCGTAGTCACCCCCCGTATAACCCAACTTTGTTAGCATATCGTAGTTTAAGTTGAGAATACTGACGTTTGCCGATGGTGTTCGGTCCTTACTAGCGTCCCTCTGGTTTAGACTCATGAGCGTCGTCTCTTGCATCGCAATAGCAATGATCACAGCCTTTTCTTGAGCATTGCCACCAGCGGCACTTATGGCAGCAACCAGCGCCTCTTTGTTGCGACGTAAGGTGTCGCCGTAGCTGCTAAGTTTAAAACTAGCATTGCCCGCAACACCAAGATTAAGGGTGGGCAAAACACCGGGGCTGATGGGCACCGGTGCAGGACTAACAGGTACTAGACATGAATGCGAGCCGCGAGGATCAGTGACATCTGGGTCCCAGCCATAACCGCCTCCAGTGTTGCTACCGTTGGTGCAGTAAGGATAACCATTGGGACCAGTGGGGGCCACCAAACACGAATGAGAACCACGAGGATCCGTCACGCGTGGGTCCCAGCCATAGCCGCCACCAGTGTTGCTGCCGTTGGTACAGTAAGGATATCCATTAGCACCGTAAGTAATAAGATTTAGGTCGGATGGATTTTCGCCTGTGTTTCTTTGATATTTGGCGTCACCGCATGCAAATAGAAACGCCCCCATCAGCATCAAAGCCCATAACGAGCTGATCCGCGAACTGCGTACGCTCATAGCGACTTGCCTCCTAATTTCGATTATTCATGAGCAGAACGCTCACTTTTTGAAATTTCGGAATTTGCACATGCAAACTTGAACGATTATTTTTGACCGGATTCAAATCTCCAAAGTCGCAACTAAAATCGTAGGCACCGCTAACGCTATTTAAACGCCAAAATTTTCACGCTGTGATCGAAATGCATTTTCTTTGCAGAGAACTGTCAAACTATCAAAAATGAGCCGACGGTAGATTCTGACCACCCAAAATCTGCGGGCTATTAAGACGGTTATTTCGGATTCTTACAAGTTTCCCTAAAGCTTTGCCCACGATCAGCCGACGCTGGCTTTGTCAGAGGAGTCCCACCTTTGGCAGGTAGAGGTAATGCAGATAGAGGTAATCAACGATTGGGGAGCTACCAAGTGTACGTACATAAGCACTCAGCAATTCGCATAGTTCTGGCGACTGCCCTTATCAGTGCACATGCTACGGCTTTTGGCGAATCGGATGGCCGGATTGCGCCACGACTCACGCGAAACTGGCAACCACCGACGGTTGAAGACGCTGACGCTTTCCTAGCTGCGTTGCCTTCTCTCACCGATAACGACGGCGAAGACGAAACCGCAGTCGGCAATGTCAAATTTGCAATCGCGAGCGTCACTAAAGTCCTCAACTCGAATTCGGACAAAAGAACCCGCTTCAAACTTCAGCATAGACTCGCTAGCCTATATCTGATGGCAGCCATCGAGAATCGGCGCAGCGAACTCGACGACTACAAGGCCGAGCTCACTAAGTATTTCACAGAAGCAAAAGACTCTAAAGAACCTCCAGTCGACCACAGCCGCTCGCAAACTTTTCTGATCAAGGCACTTGATACCTATCGCAATCTGCTATCCGCAGCGCCTGCCTACCATGCGCGGGGTGACGTCGCACTGAACGTTGGTCGGATCTTAGCACGTCTTGGCAGCCCAAACGCGATTCCAGACCTTACTAAAGTGACAAGTGACTTCCCGAAATCTGGATACGCTGACCGCGCTAAATTGCTTATCGCAGAACTACAGCTCAAATCACCCAAGAGTAGCGAAGATGGCGAATCCCTACTTACATCACTAAATAAATCAAAAGACAAAAGCCTCCGAGCGTATGCGAAATACCGATCGGCATGGACTGAGATCAAACTAGCGCCGTCAGCGACAAGCGACGAGAACGGCTTCGGTGGCAGCGACTCAACAACCACCGCAATTACCACTATGCGGGAAATCGCGGCACGCGAGTGTCGCGGAACTCCCTCGGCTGCTCACCAGATTCTCTGCCGTCAGATCAACGATGATCTCGTTTTTCTCTTCGGTAATAGTCAGCAGATCCCAGTTGCTGAGAGCTATTTCAAAGCTCGTCACGACCAAGATCGCTTTCATTTGACCCTAGAGAGGTCTGCAGGAATTTACCTTAAGGGCCGGAAATTCCATGAAGCAGGTCTGGTGCTCAAAAAGTTAATCCACGACGCACCGTCTCGAGACCAGACCCCTTGGTCATATTTACAGCTGGTTGACACTCAGCGACGCGCTGAAAACCCAGCTGCCGCAGCTGAATCTTTCGAGCAGATGTCGCGTGACTGTATCCGTGCCGGTGGCAGCTGGGTAAAGGCACATGCAGCGAACAAGACGCTACTTTCTGACGCGCGCGAGCTTTTTGGTAAAGTATCAGCCGAAACGGCTGTCGCTTTTATCCGTGAAAATAAAGAAAAAGGCCTCAGCGAATACCTATCGGCCAGTAACAGAATCTTCGCCACCCACCTAGCTGCCTTTCCCGACGGACCAGAGAGTGAAAAACTGCGCTACCTCTACGCTGATGGACTTAACTCAGAAGAGAAACCAGCAGAAGCCGCATACCAGTACATGATTGTGGCGAGAGATGCCGAGCCAAGCTCAAAGCTTAAGACCAGAGCAGCAGAGCGCATGCTAGCCCTCCAGTTAGAGGTGTCTGGCCCTGCGCCAAGCGTAACTCCGGAGCAATGGGCCACTCTTAAGGCTCCAGATCCACTCGCTAAAATAGACACGCAGCTAGTCGCCGCGAGCGACACATACGGCAAGATTTTCCCCAGTAAAAAAATCTCTAGCGAATTGGCACTTCGTTCCGCCGCCCTATACCTGTCTCACGGTTATCCCGCGGACGCCCTCACAAGAGTTAAGTCACTCGCCCTAGGGTCTCCGGCGTCTCCGTCATCAACGACCGGCATTGGCATGCTTCTCTCCTACCACAACACCAGGCGCGAATGGGATGACTCTATCAAAATATCAACGTTCTTTAGCGAGCAGGAGTCACTAAAGAAATCTCCCGTCCAAGGTAAGATCGGCGAGGCTTGGCGCTTTGCACTTTGGAGCAAAGCCAGTGATCTCACCGAGCGCAAAGAATTCGCTTCAGCTGGCCGCACCTTTACGACTTACGCCGAGACTTTCGCTACCGATAAATTAGCCGATCAGGCTTTGGTCAATGCTAGCGTTGCTTGGTTGAAGCTTGGCAACGGCGAAGAAGGACTTAAACCTTGCCATAGTTTGATTGCCAATTACGGTAAATCGCCACTTCGCCCTGTCTGCCTCCTGAGTATTGCCAGTGTCTCAGAGCAAAAACTTGAATATTCAGGAGCGGCTGAAGCATATACTCAGTTAGCGGAGGCCGTAGCATCGAATGCTGATCGAGCTACAGAGGCTTGGATGAGGTCTGCAGAACTCTATGCGGACGATCACAACTTCGAGTTCGCGGCACAAAATCTACGTAAGCTACTCGGGCGTTATCCGACTCACGCTCGGGCTGCCTCTGCTCTTTTCCGCTTGGGTCAGGTAGAAGCGTCGCGCGGCGAGATCGAAAAAGCGATTGCAGCCTACGATCGCCATCAGCGTAGCTACTTGGCGACTCACCCGAGCGAAGCATTACTTGCCGCTTCCACAGCAGCAGTTCTGCAGATCGAGAAGAACCCCGCTGACGCAAGGCGTCGCGCCGAGAAGGCGGGAAAACTTGTGGTTGCAGCTGCGCCGAACGTCGGGCTTGAAGCTCGCGCTATCCTTGCAGCCTATCAATTTGAAATTGTCCGAGCTGCACGCGAGCGCTTTACTTTGAGCCCGATTGACGAAACTAATTTCACTATGTTTAGTAAATCGCTTGCTTCTATTAGGTCCGAAATAAAATCAGTCGAAAGCGCCTATCAAAATGTGATTCAGCTTGGCGACAGTGAATACACTGTTGCCTCTAGGTATCAGCTAGGACTGATCTATGAGCAAGCTATCAATGCCATTAAGGCAGCTCCTAGCTCTGGTGCAATGAGCGGATCCGAGTTGACGAATGCCGTTAACCAAAGAGAGACTGCAATCCTCGAATTCAAGACCGCTATGAACAACCATTGGGAACAGGGCGTTAAAACGGTGCAGACGGGCGACCATCACAACCGTTGGCTCCGCTTAACACGCGCTAAACTTGCTCAGATGTCACCCAGTCGCTTTGTCGACCACGGTGAAATCATGCTCAAACCGGTGTTCACATCCCATGTGATTACGTCCGACATGACGGAGACCAACTAATGTTAAGAGCAACCACAATCGTTTTGGTAATTCTCGGCAGCACTGGATGTAAAACATCGGGCAATGGTCTCGGCAGTGGTTGGACATCGTTTACCCAAATGCTTCAGGGACCGGACAACAGTCAGCCGAAGTATGCCGCTATCGGGCATGACCGCCTAGTAAGTGAAACCACCACTGGCAAGGAAGCAGACCTCAAGGAACAAAGCGCCCAATTGACTCAGAAGCTCAAAAAATCGCCGCGCGATGTTGATGCTCTCCTAGCTCTAGCTCGGATCAAAATACTCCTGAAAGATCCTCACGCTGCCGAAATTCTGGCTCGCCGCATCTTAACCGTCGACTTCCGTAGTCGCGGAGCCAAAATCGTTATGGCTCATGCTGCGTTTTTACAGAAGAATACCGACGGTGCGAGAGCGATTTTACGTCAACTCGGTGGGGAGAACGCGACGGAAAGTGAGAGTCTAAATCTGCTCGCATCGATACTTTACCAAAAAGGCGAAGAACGGAAGGCTGAAGGCATATTCAGCCGTGCCGTTAAGCTAAACCCAAACGACATCGCAGCTCGCATGAACCTTGGCATCATTTGTCTACGCAGCGAACGCCTGACTCAGGCCGAAGAACAATTTTCGCAAGTACTTAAGTTAAAGCCTGATCATGCTGATGCGCTTGCACATATGGGCGTCGTTCAAGCTCAACGAGGCCATACCGCTCAGGCCATCGAGTTCTACAAAAATGCGAAGAGCGAGAGCCCAGACAGTGAGATCGCCGGCTATAATCTTGCGCTAGCGCAAAAACGTGCCGGCGACTTCGAGAGCGCTGTCGATACACTTGAAGACATGCTCAAGACGAAGTCACTATCATTGGCTGGCCACGACGCCGCTATGGCTCAGCTCGAGTTAATACGTAATGCCGCAAGTGCCACCGCCACCATGACAGGAGCGGAGGTCGACAAGATTATCGCAGAAGCCAAACAACAACGCAGTAAACGCTCAACATCTTCAACTGGAGACGTTTACATGACGTCGAATGTTGGAAGCTACCGCTGAGACGCCTTTAACTAAGGCGCTCCGGTTTCTCTTCTTGTCTAAACTCAAAATTGATTGGGGCTAACATCAATGGTGGGAATCCCCCTGCCACTAAAGCCTGGTCGATAGCTTGTCTGGCGTATGGGAACAGGACGTTAGGGCAGACAACCCGCAGGGCTTGCTCCATATGCACACCCTCAGGCCCTCGCACATCGAACACACCGGCCTGCTCAATCTCAACTATGAAGCCAACGTCCTTACCCTCACGCGCCTCGACGTTCAGGCCAAGGACCACCTCAAAAAGGGTACCGTCGACGCGCTGGTGCTTGACCACAAAGTCAACTTTCACCTCGGGACGCCAAGGGTTCAGAAAAATCTTCGGCGATCTCGGCGACTCAAAGGATAAGTCCTTAACATATATGCGGTAAATTCCTAGTTGTACACCTTGACCTGCTGCTTGGTCCTGCATGCCGCCTCCACCTACTTACACCGACGATGACACGTTTTTACCCACTATGGCTGGTCTCCGAGAGAATGGCCAGCTCAATCACAACATCATGACTTAGTTGGATTTTTTAATCAATGAAGGCCCGAGAACTAAACCTCTAGGTCAATTTTGCCGATAGGTGGGGGTCAACGAGGGAGATGAGACGGTACATCTCCCCGCCCTGGAGGGGAGTAGTGGTCATTCGTAACACAACCAGCAAGTGGCGCCACCAGGCATCAAAGCTTCTGGCCACTACTTTAGTGTTAGCGGGACTCGAAGGTTGCGGAGGTCAGGAGCCAATTCCCAGGTCGGGACTGACAGGACAACTTCCCTTTCCTTTGGTCAAATTACCTCAGGCGACTGCCAACCTTACGATACACCCATTCACCGCAGCTGAGTTTAGCCGCGGGCTGAGTCTCTTCTCAAGTGGCCAAATCAACTTTGCCGACGCCATCAAGTCCATGGTGCGAGACCGCCTGGCAAACCAGGTACAAATCGAGCTGAAGGAATCTCAGTTACCTAACATAAGTGGTGCCAACAGGAGATTTGACGGAAACTTCACGGCACATGGCGTGCCGATTTATGGCACCTACCTCGCTGCACACCTGCTGAACGATCGTTCACCTTTCGTGCTTGGGACGATGCCATCGATCAGCCCAGAGGCCGTTCAGAACGCGCCAACTCAGTGGCCAAGTTGGGAAGCAACGCAAGATAGAGTGAAACAGGGCATTTCAGATCAGGGGCTGAACACCAGCACCCTGAAAATTGATCAGCCCAAGCGTTATTATCATGCTGCATCTTCGGCAGCTCTGCGCCCAGCTTGGTTAATGATCGCAAAAGTTGATGGCCTGCCATACGAAATTTTGGCTGATGATCGTGAACTGATCAGCTTTTCTCGCCGGTTTTTTGAAGTCGAAGGCGTCGCTAACGTAGTGCCTAAAAACATCTACGATAGTGTAGTCTCCGAATACAAGCTGAAGGATCTGACTGGGGACGGCACCTTAACGAGCAATTATCTCCAGGCCCGAGTACCAGCCACGATGGTCCAGGCGAAGGAACCGAGCACACACCGGTTCTTATACTCTCGCAACGATCGCCGTTTTGATCAGACCAATGCATATTCGCATACCGATGAACATTTCCGTTGGCTCCTCGGCCTAGGCGGAAGAACCTACGGTGCACTTCCTCTGCACCTTGAGCTTCATCAAGTGGTCAATGGCACTACAAATAATGCTTTGTTTATTCCGGGAAGCGAAGACTCTGGTGATCCCTTCATCATCGAACTAGGTGACGGCGATGGTATAGGCCTTCAAAACCTTCCGACCGACTGGGACGTACCATCGCACGAAGCCGGTCACTACTTCGTTTATAACTATCTGAAAGTCACACGAGATGAGCCACTGGGCCTGCACGAGGGGATCGCAGATCTCCTGGTTTATCTTCATAAAAGCACCAAAGGCAATCCTCAAGCAGCATGCCTCGGTGAATCTATTTGCCCTGCCAACACCCAGTACTGCGTAAAGTCCACGTGCCTCCGTACCGGGGATCACGATTGGGTATACGATGGGCCTGAGTGGCAAAGGTGGTCGTCGGGACAAGTGTTCCCCAGTCGCTGTTGCGGCCATAAACACGGTCAGGTAATAAGTGCAGTCGTATGGGATCTTGTAAAGAACAACCAGATGAGCGCCAGCGACGCCGCCAATTTGACAATGACCGCCATCACCTATTTCAAGGCCGATAGCGGTATCAGGGATTTTCTTTTGTCGCTACTTATTGCTAACAAAACTGTATTCAACTGTCAGTACGACGGGGTCATCCGCCAAGCAATTTCGCGGCGGAATTTTACCAGCTTCATTAACGATACGGGGAGCGGTTGTGAGAGCCTACCACAGCTGAGCGGAACTGGAGTAAATCTAGCGCCCTCAACGTCACAGGCTGCGACCACTTCGTCATCAAGCAAAAGTAAGTTTTTCGGCATCGATTGGGGTTGCGGCACGATAGGCCAAGGATCTGATGGCCAAGCAGGGATTCTCCTGATGCTGTTTGTTTTGCCGTTATTTTTTGGCAACCTCCTGCCCGCTGCGGTGAAAGTTGTAGCGACAAAACGCCGCCGCAAGTGATAAACTGAAGGCGATTATCAATTTCACTTAATGACTTTGAGCTATGAGGGCTAAATGCTAGGCACGCTAGTCAAAGGCACCGAATGGTCGCAGCTTACGGAGTATTTGTCTCCGGTATTTTTCCAAATAGTGCCACCATTCAAGATGGCTCAGAAGATTAAATCCTTAGTGAGTGGCTATCTTTCCTCCACCGAGTGGAATGCCGTACTTACGCAAATCACGCCAGCACTCACGGCTAGCAATCAAAGCGTCTATTTGCTGGATAAAAGTGGCGCCATCACATCTAAAGGACCTGACGACGAAGCCACTCGGCGGCGTCGGGGCGACTTGCTTCTCAGACTATATTTCTGGCAAATTTTTAATCTTGACGTCAACCTGCTCGACTTTCGCTACCGAGCCTTCATTCAAGATGAAGAGAAGCTATTTTGGCAGCCCGCCGCATTATTTAATTATTGGGATAAGGATTTTGTCGTAGCTGTCCGAGATATGTACATTGGATTTTATCAAGGTCGGCATGATGTCATGGACGGCGCCCTCCGGAGACTAGGCCTCTACGAAGCAAAAGATACGCTGATGAATCATTTCGGCACCAACCAAGAGAGCGTACGCTTTGAACTTACGAATTTTCGCTCGACGTTTCATGACGTCTTCCTAGCCTGCAAGAAGGCCCGCTCGCAGCTAAGTCCTGACTTTCTGGCTCTTGGAGGCATGCTAGCCTGCTTATATGAGCATCTGGAACAGCTAGGGCTGGAATTCGATGTTAAGGCCGCATTTCGTCAAGTCATTCGGTAGTTTAACGCCACTATAAGTGGTGAGGCCGCCCCCCTAAGGCCCCGCAGATTACTCTGTAATCATAAAGATAATTGCTATCTCTTGCTAAACCCTAAAGTTTTTTCACTCTAAGCCGATAAGGGCAATGTGCGGGCTGTTCTGGCCTTGGCACACCAACCTTAGAGGCTAACCTACATGACTCACCTGCTTCGCGCTCGATTTAGTCGTCGTTCTTTATTTAGACATAAAGTCGGTAGCTTATTCGCTCTGACGCTAGTGCCGGCGTTGCTACAAGCCTGTGGCACCCCGGATGCCGAGCAGGCTGGTAGCAACCAGACTGCACCAGGCAAAGGAGCGCGCAAGAGCTCTGCGGACTCGAAGGGCACCAAACGAAGCAAGTCGTCAGATGACGATACGGAAAACTACCAGGCCACGGACGACAAACAGCAGTTTGTTGATAATACGCAGCAACAGACGCAGCCACTTCCAGCAAATAATACGGCTACGCAGCAGCCATCGACTCAGCTCACACCTTCAGCACCGGTCAATCCCAAGGTGACTGGCGCCAAGCCAGATGGCGGATTCTTCGCTCGCGGAGCACCAACTCTGAGTCTGGCCCAAATCAGCGCCGGCCAGCAAGTAGCTGGAAAGTGCGAAGGTGGCCTTCATGACTTGGTCATTGAGCCGCAGCACCTACAGGCTCTAGCTCAGGGCCAAAGTGTAACGATTAAGAGTTCCACCCACACGCATTTTGCTAACCCGACGGTACACAACCACTCCGTAACTTACACCCCAATTATGGGCTAAAAAAATAGATCGGCACATGAAGAGAGGGCGCCACCGGAACTTCACCCAGGTCTGGTGGTAAGCTTACTGTTACTTCGGCCTGAAGACTTTTAGGCAAAAAACCGCGACCAGGGTCGGCGACAAGTACTTTCGTCCCGCTCCGTGTCAGCGCCTCGAACCACGGCAGGATCCGCTGCACCATTTCCTGTGAATAGGTCACATCTCCGACCAGTAGCCAGTCCACTCCACTCAGCTCTGACCCGATAAGATCTCTGCCTTCGAGGTCTAAATGGATTTTATTTAAATCTGCATTTTCTCGGCAGGCCCACAAAGCCAGGGGATCGATGTCGCAGGCCACAGCACGGGAAGCACCCACGAGGGCTGCGGCCACTCCTACCACGCCACAACCTGCACCAAAATCAACGACAGTCTGACCACGAACCAAGTTGGGCCTATCGAGCAGGTAGCGAGCTAATGCGGTACCTCCCGGCCAACAAAAAGCCCAGTATGGATCCACAATCCCCTGGTTTTCGAGATCTTCGGGTTGCGAATGCCACCAAGGAAGGTCGAATGTCACAAGCCTCAGATTTATTTCCGGTATGGCACTTGGGCTCACAATTTTCGTGTTGGCCCTTATGAGTGCGTCAATATTTGCTGCTAGCATGAGCCCTAAGTTTTGACTTTGGTGTATACGATGATGTCTAAGGTTTTGGACCTAGTCTCTTTACTAGCACAGTTGTTCTGTCCGTAGCAGCTACCTAATTGAAGCTTTGTCCCGCTTACCTTAATGAGCCGATATGTGGTGGGCGGTTCTATGCATGCAGTCATATCGGTATCCTGGTTGGGCTGAAAAACCAGGGCCTTGCAAGCGGGCTTTTCTAGTTTGGATGATAGTGACTCGAGCGCTTTAGCTTTGTCTGCCAGGCGTGGTTGGACCAAAAATTTTGAGATGTTCAGGTCAAGATCAATTGAACCCTCGACGTACTTACTGACGGACCCGAAGGTGCTAGTGCCAATCTGGCGATCGATGGTCACGATTTTACTCGCGTCCGCACAGTTTTCGTCGTGGTAGTGCTCGGTTTGAGAGGTCAACTGACCGCCACCATCGATGGTAAGAGTCGACTGGGTGTACTCCGGAGTAGCGGCCGCTGGAATGGTTGGGTCGATGATACATGACGACTTCCAACTTCCGACGACTGATTCCTTGGTCGTCACCTGACCGGTAGACTTCTTCTTGGATGACTTCTCCCCATCTGCTGAGGAAGCGCTGCTCGAGCCACCGCTGGAGGCACTGTTGCAGCTCCAGGCGATCATCGCCGTCATGAGAACCGAGTTTAGTCTATTCATCGCCTTGCCCTCTGGGGAATCCCCGCAACCAAGAACAGAGTTTACCGAAAGCCTTAATCTTGAGCGCCGTCAGTCAGCTTATCGGCAACCTGGGTGTTAACTTTAGTTTTTACAGTATGTTTATGAATTATTTGACTTTTTACACCCCATCAAAGACTTTTCGAGCGTCCATGGAAGCTTGTCGATGCGCCCACTTATGACCGTGGTGTCAGGTCTAAAATCACCTAGGCTGTCGGTAGATAAATAGATCGGCATGTCGGGCAGCTTCGACCGGATTTCCGCAGCCAACGTCAGACCATCGACCTCATGGTCGGCAAAGTATCGGTCCGTCACGACTAGCCTGAAATTCGAGAAGAACTCCAGTTCCAACTCAAGCTTTTCTAGCAAGAAACCTGGATCACGCACGACACGAACCAAAAATCGGCCACTAAAATACTCGACCCAATCCTGCGCTATGAATGGATCGTCCTCGACCAGAAGAATCTGGTCAACGGCTTCAAGTGCATCGGTAGCCTGGGGCCCGGCCGCACTGCACTGCAGACGCTCAGGCAGGCGAGAGACCGGTAGTCTCAGGACAAACTCGGTGCATCCATCGGGATGGATATGATCCCGTCGCGATGTGCACTCTATGGCGCCTCCGTGTGCAAGCATAACCTCTCTAGCGATTGTGAGACCAAGTCCAGTGCCGCCAATCTTGCCACTGGTATAAAAACTTTCGAAAATACGCTTCCGATTCTTTGGTTCAATATAAGATCCCGTGTTCCCAATACGAACCTCGACGTGGCCCCCTTGACTAGTCACATGGACCCAAACCCTGCCTTTACTTGCGGACGCTTCTAGAGCATTGGAGATGACGTTGCTGAAAGCGCGTTGCAGCTTGTGCTGGTCACCCTCAATCAGATAACACTCCGTACAGGTAAGCTCGATCTCCTGCACTAAATCCGGCTCAATCTCCACACATTGTTTAATTGCAGAATCCAAGATCTGAACCAAATTAATTTCGGTCTCATTTATCCGCGGCATTACTCGCCCAAATTCAAGGATATCCTGAACCATAGCCTCAACATGCGAGACCGAACGATCAATACGCGGTAACATCTGCTCACAAACGGCGTGCATTTCTCCGATGGATGTGGATCTTTTGAGCTTACTGATCACTACTCGCAGTAGTGAAAACGGTCGTCGAGCGTCGTGCGCCAGCATCTGCACCGCGAGGCTGAGCATACTTGAGGCAGAAGCTGTGTTTTCTAAGTACTCGCCATGAAATCCGTTAGCCATAAATCCCCCTTCTCGCTTGTCGGCAGAAATTGGGGACGATCTCACGACATTCACGCTAAATAGCCACTTCAGGTACTGTCGGTGCTGTCATTTAGTAAAGAATCGTACCAGGCAGTGGTACGTTTCTTTACCGTCAAGTCACCGCTGCTAGTCGCATCGGGTACTTATGACTCACCGATCGCCCCCAAAATTAGCCCAAGCAATCACTGTGCCAAGCTGGCGCTAACGCGCGTCGCTAAAAGCCGCGACGTAGACCGCCATCAACCGGGATATGTACTCCCGTTATGTAACTGGCGGCGTCTGAAGCAAGGAACGCTACCAGAGAGGCAAGCTCCTCCGGTCTTCCCATCCGCCGCATGGGAATTTGGGCTTCGCTGCGCGCCATCTCTTGAGCCAGAGTACTACCCTCGCGGGCAGCCTTCGCACGTCGCAAGTCCTCAATACGCTGCGTATGGATGATGCCCGGTAGAACCGTGTTTACGGTGACACCATCTTTGGCAACTTCATTTGCCAAGGTCTTGGTGAATCCTGTCACAGCAAGTCGCATGGCAGTCGAAACCACCAGGTTTTCAATCGGCTCAAGAACACTAATCGACGTAATCGTCACGATACGTCCAAACCCCTGCTTCCGCATGGCCGGTAGCAGAGCTGTAGTTAGGAGGGTAGAGCTAAGGAAAACCTGCTCAAAACCCCTCTGCCACTCGGCCCGAGAGGTATCGGTGGCAGCCGTCGGTGCTGGCCCGCCCACATTATTAATCAAGATATCTATGCCACCGAGAAGTCTCTCTGCCTCGCTAGCAAGGCGTTCCGGTGCTCCAGATTCGGTAAGATCGGTTACGACCGGATAGACTCGCACACCATACTCGCTGGCAAGGGTGCTAGCCGCCTGACGCAACCTATCTTCGCCGCGTGCGCAGATGACAAGATCCGCTCCCGCAGCTGCCAGTGCTTTAGCCGTAGCCAGACCTAAACCTTGTGAGGCGGCCGAAACTAGGGCCCGTCGCTTATTACTTTTATTCTCTGTCAAAGCTCGACTCCTTAGTAAACAAAACCCTTTTCAGCCTTACCCCATGGCCATCGAGACCGTCTTAAGCTCGCTGAAGAAATCCAAACTATACTGCCCACCTTCGCGACCAATTCCGCTGCGTTTCATACCTCCAAATGCGGTATGAAGATCACGCGAGAACCAGGTGTTTATCCAAACAAGCCCCATCCGAGCACCGCGAGCAAAACGCTGCGCTCGGTCAATGTCTCGCGTAAACACGGAGCACGAGAGTCCGTATTGAGTGCCGTTGACTAATTCTAGCGCCTCAATCTCGTCGTCAAATATCTGCACAGTCAATAGAGGCCCAAATACCTCCTCTTGAATCAGCCGAGACGATTGCGTAACGCCTGTCACCACTGTGGGCTCGAAGTAGGCTCCCCCCGATAAATTTGATGGGACATTGCCGCCACACAGAATCTCAACACCGGGGCTAGACTTTGCGTAATCGGCAAATTTAGCTACCTTCGCCCTGTGGTCCCGGCTGACTAAGGATCCCATAGTCGTCATTGGGTCAAGGGGATCACCGAGCCTGATCCCGCCAACAGCAGCAAGAACTTTCTCGATGACTCGAGGGGCAACACTACGTTCTACAATTAGCCTGGATCCAGCAAGGCAGATTTGCCCTTGATTCCGAAACGCCGCGCGGGCTGCAGTCGTCGCTGCTTTGTCTAGATCAGAATCAGCGAAAATGACGGTAGCGCCTTTGCCACCAAGTTCAAAAGATAGCTTTTTAAGCAGCGGCGCTGCACTACGCATGATTGCCTCACCGGTGGTTGTTTCACCGGTAAAGGATATAGCCTTAACTTCGGGGTGCTTAACGAGCGCCTCACCGGCACCACCTGCCCCAAAACCCTGCACGATATTGACCACACCGGGCGGGAGACCGGCAGCATTGAAGATATGCCCCATGGCCATCGCCGTCAGGGGAGTAAGCTCGGCGGGCTTAAGAATAACTGCATTGCCCTGAGCGAGAGCTGGCGCGAGCTTCCACGTGGCTAGGTACAAAGGCAGGTTCCACGGCGTGATAAGCCCGACAATGCCAATCGGCTCACGCACGGTCGTATGGAGAGTGCCGTCATCACCAAGGAAGCTCGGCGATAACTGATGTGCAGTCAATTCAGCGAAAAATTGGAAATTATGGGCTGAGCGCGCGATGTCGCCCTCGTAGGCCTCGCTATAGGGCTTGCCACTATCGAGTGCCTCAAGCCTAGCAAAAGCCTGGCGATGCTCCGCCAAGAGTTCGGCGACACGCTTTAAAACTGCGGCGCGCTGAGACGGAGTGCTTCGTCCCCACGGACCAGCAAGCGCAGCTTTAGCCGCATCGACAGCACGCTCAACATCATCCGCCGTGCCGAGCGCCACCTCACCGAGGTTAATATCATACGCCGGTGCGATATTGTCGTAGGTCAAACCAGACTTCGGCTCGGTGTAGACACCGCCGATAAAATGACCATGCTTGGCTGGCAATAGCTCAACGACTTTATGTTTATTCAGCATAAATGACCTCAGACCGAGAAGGCTGCAATCGCCTTCATCTCAACAAAGTTGTCACCGGGAAGACGAACCACGGCGACAGTGGTTCTAGTTGGCGCAGGTGTCTCGGCAAAGAACTGGTTCCAAACATCATTCATGGCCTGAAACTCATCCATGTCGGTGAGAAACACCGTGACATCCACCAGATCAGCCCGGCTAAGCCCCTCGGCACGTAGCGCCCTCTCAACGTTTGCCAATACGGCTGCCGTCTGCGCGGCGATATCGTGAGCGATGACACGGCCACTGGAGTCGCGGGTGACGCCCGCGTAGGCATCGGTCACTGGATCTCTGGACCCTTGACCAGCAACGAAAAGTAGGTCCCCTACCCGCCGGGCATGAACATAGGTAGCCATCGGTTTTGTCAGCGTTTTCGCAGTCATATCCGCTCCAAAGAGGCCAAATGGCAAGCCGCCAGCTGGCGGCTCCTAGCCGTAAGTTTGCCTATTTAGTAGCACTTCTCAGAGCGAAGCACAAACCTGACTGCTGGCGCCAAGACATCCCGAGATTTCACCCGAGGATTTCACCCGAGGATTTCACCTATGGGGCCGTTACCGAGCATCGGATCGCCAAAGGTCGGATTCGGAATCCCTGCGGCATGAATCAAGCTAATCAGAAGGTGGTTATAGGAACGGTCTTGAAGATTAAGGTTCTGACCCGACCGCAGTTTACCGCCAGCACGACCAGCCACTAAACAGGCAATGTCTTTAAAGTCGTGTAAATTGGAATCTCCGAGTTCCGTAGTGACAAGAACCATGCTCGCATCTAACAAATTCTTGTCGCCAAGATTGACAGCCTTCATGGAGTTCAAGAGATAAGCAACCTGCTCCATATACCAACGCTGGCAGTTGGCAAAATGATTACCGTAAAGGCCATAGGCATCACCACCGTAGTGGGAGACATCGTGGTGACCGAGTGGCAAGCCGGGGCCGCCAGCAAAATTAAAGTTAGTGGGGCTCACCGCATGTGACCATTGAAGCAGTCCTACTGGGGTAATACCGCACGCCAGAGCCTGAACCATGATATCGGTCATGATCTTACCGACCTTGCCGAAGGCATCGTTCATCTCGAAGGATTTGGGGTAGCCATTTTCTTGATCAGGGATGCTGAGACCCCGCCAGTTAACGTCACGCGAGCAGGTAGCTGTTGAGTTCTGTCCGGCACGGCGTTCAAGCTCTCGCAGGGCCTCGATGTGAACGGCAAGTTTTTTTTGCTCAGTCGTGCCCAGTTTATAGCGAAGGCTTTGCACCTCACCACGGGCATAGTCGAGAACACTACGCTTCTGGGCTAGAAGATCGCCTTTATTCTCGAGGCCCCCAGCATTGAACAGATCGTAGAACGCCCGCTTGGGGTTATCCTGGACCGGTGCGATAGCACCAGAGCTCAAATAAGTGAGATGCTTATCGGGGCCAGACTGAAAGTTGGCACCAACACCTAGCCGCAAATTTTTCTGCTGGTACTGAGCGCCTAGACTATCTCCAAGGAAGTTATCGATCGAATATCGCTGATCTTGCCGCGATGTACCAGTTAGACAAAACTGAGCCCCACTCTCGTGACTACCATTGGTCCGAAAAGCTAAGCCTCGAATAAAAGAGATATCGCCACGAAGGTCTCGAAGCGGGCTCGTAATGTCAGGAAGATTGCCGTTTCCATCCGGAAAGAAGCGATTAGCTATGTTGCCATCAGGATAGTAAACAAATAGCGCTCGCAAGGGAGATGTCGCCGCAAAGGCCTCCTCTTCCATCAGTGAGCGCATAAGTGGAATAGCCAAACACGACATCCCTGCATAACGGAGGAGCCCACGACGTGACAGTGTGTTCATACTTATCCCCCCAACCTAAGGTTGACGCCGTCTGAAGGCGTCTAGTGTAGGCACGTTTAAAAATATTGATGATACTTTGCGGCCGCCGTCTACAAAGGCACGGTCAAGATCCTTAACGGCGCACGCACTCTTCTTCTCGTCGTCCTGCCCCGCAGCATACCGATATACTTGTTTACTGACGCAAATCTCAGCCTCGGGACTCGTGGCGAGATACCGGCTGAGTCCTGCCGTACCGGAAAACGAGGTTACCGACCCACCCTTGCCAAACACCTGACCTTGAGCATCGACATTACGCCCCGCGTCCATTGCCTTTAACTTGCCAACGGCGTCCATGTCTTCCATACCAAAACCGATACCATCGATACGCTTGTGGCATAAAGCGCACGCCTCGTCCTGTGAGTGCTTAGCAAAACGCTCACGAACAGAAGCGTTGGGATCACGCGGCGGTGGTGTGATCTGTAGCGAACTTGGAGGGGGCGGCACGGGCTGACAAAGAAGGCGATCGAGGACAAAAACACCGCGTTTGACTGGTTCGGATTGTTCACTGCCAGCCAGAGTGGCTAGGATGCTAGCATGACCAAGAATACCGGCGCGCTCGTTGCTACGGTAGCGTATGTAGCCATTAGTAGGTATGCCGTCGTAAACCGATGCTAAACTTTGATCTCCCACCGTGTAGTCAGATTGATAGAGATCAGCAACGGTACCGCCACGATCAATAACTAGGTGAGTGAAAAAGTCCTTGGTCTCGGTCAAAAGCTTTTGTCGATGAGAGCTATCAAAATATGGGTAAAGGTTACTCTCTTTATTGACACTAAGTACCCCGTCAGCACCAAGCCATAGCGAAGCAAAATGTGCAACTTGCTCACGGGCTCTTGGATCTCGCCAAAGCCGCTGGGACTCCTGCGCAATGACGGAGCGGTCCCGTAACCTGCCTGCTTCCGCCTGAGCCATCAACTGATCGTCGGGCGAAGTACCCCAAAACATATAGGATAAAGCC
>Ga0078894_10001444_pt1 | contig 17600 bp, 19 predicted proteins | sample LauGreSu1BDMLBSD_2_FD_67506 | JGI IMG/M metagenome (GOLD analysis project Ga0078894, IMG submission 67506) | Freshwater lake microbial communities from Lake Michigan, USA - Su13.BD.MLB.SD (version 4) (version 4) | ecosystem: Environmental > Aquatic > Freshwater > Lake | place: Lake Michigan... | reverse complement strand
TTTATACAAATATATTGTTACAATCAGATTTTATAGTTGGTTTTCATCAATATTGTCATCAAATTCTTCTAACAATTCGTTCGCATCGGCTTCGGCATCTTCGGTTGTTTCTTGGTATTTAATTTTTATGCCTTGCCATTTGGCGTTTATACATTTTCCATATATACGATCCATATACTCGTGCAAATCTTTTGGACTGGGTCCTCGTCCACCATAGTTTGTCTCATACCAACGATTAAACTCATTATTCAGTTCATTCTTCTGGATAGTTCCGTTCTTTTCTCGCAGAATACAATCATTTGCAAACTCAGACAAGTAATCTTGACTTTTCCTATACTCATTGCTCTTCTCCATCACAATGTTGCAGTCTTTTACAATGCCATTCGTCTTGCACGCTCGGTCAATCAACATAGACAAGAATATTTCTTTCCAGCTATCAAACTTCTCATCAATAGACTTGTCCAATTTAAATTGATACGGTTTCTCTGGGTCATTGGCAACGGGGTTATCTGTAAACAGCGACTTGAATGGAACCGCACGAATACGTCGCCAAGTGCCGTGATCATTACTCTTAATTTCCATCAATACGTTACAAGTTACAACTAGTTTAAACTGTGGGACAAACGAAATTGTCTGCGGCATATATGGAGCACGACCTTGAATAGGATCCTTACCGCTAGTAAGTTGTTTCATAATACCTTCATTGATACGGTCACCCTTAGATGGTTCTTGCATAACCGCATAACGTTTTCCTTTTAACTGAACAATTTCCGGAGCAAGACCGCCAACCTTTCCGCGTCTATCTGTCACCAATGTAAGAGGAACATCGCCCTTGTATTCACCAAGTACAATTTCCATCAAATTCACCAACACTGATTTACCATTCTGACCGCCACCAATATACATATTAAATGTTTGATTGGTTGATGTGCCGAGCAATGTGGATGACAAATGATCCCACATATACTCGCATAGCTCGGTCTCAGGGAATAGCTTATTCATAAAATCGGTAATTTCGTCTACGATTGTCCGATGTCCAGTCGTATTCAATTTAACGTAATCAATATTCGTAGTCATTGAAATATAATCCTCTGGATAACCGTTTCGGAACACCTTTTCTTTAAAATCAAATACGCCGTTCTTGCAGCACAACAAATACGGGTTTGAATCCAATTTGTTGATGAACGAACCGTCGTAGAACAATTCCATCGCTTCTCGCATAATATTGTTCTTATCGTTCGTTTTAGACAACCGCTGACAAATGGAGAGGATGCGATGAGACATCACTTTGCTATAATCCTCTGCTTCTGCAATGGGTTCTCCATTATTCCGTTCAACTGGTTCGCTGCAAGTAAGACTTGCGGATTTGTTGCGATATACGTCACGGAGTGCAGTTGAGATAGAATGTCTGAGTGAAGTACCCATATCATTCTCTTGCCATCTATGATTTTTATAATGCAACCATCTCTTTGCTGCAACGCTGGTACACACATATTCGTGTTTGAACATTTGATGCAGCACACGTGCCAAATCAAAGTCCCCTGGGCCAGCAGCGTCTCGTTGCCCTGGTTTTCCGCCCACTTTTAGTGTTTCCTCTACAAAGTAATCAATGGAACTTAGGCGTACACGCTCAAATAGGTCGGGCGACTCGGTTTTAGACCAATGCATCAATGATAATTTGGTAACACCATTATGAATTCTGACTTCAAACTTGCGCCATTGCTCGCATAATTCTGGGATGGAACTAAATTGAAATGTGGGTGACTGTGCACTAAATACTAACCATACAATAAGCAGATTGTCGTTAGTATTTTTCAATGCCCATCCGACCTTTATCCATTTCGTATAAGAACCATCTCCGTAATAACTAATCGGCAATGTCATTGTGTAATAATACGCATCTTTCAGTTCATAATTCGTATTGCTCACTGTGTCAAGAAACTGCTTCATAGCAGCATCCAATTCATCCTTATTCTTTATACCAGACAAGTTGGAATTGCTTCCCGAAAAGAAGTCTACGTGTGAATGGTTTGCGTGTGATGCTCGTGGTGCTGCTGCCGCATTTGTTGCCCCACCAATACGATGGTTTCGTTTATATTCATCATATGCCGCCATAAACCCACTTTTCATAAATAACGACAGATTGTTGGGGTTACGTACAGATAACTCTCCAATATTTGCAACCACGTCATATCTAGTTAGCGGTATTTCTTCGCGCATAAATTCCCCATCCGTCTGGTCATAACTAACCTCGTATATAGTGGTCAATTTATAACGTTCGTGATTAGGTTTTCTAGAACCATACAATTGCCAACCCACTGTTCCGTCAGTAATGCCTTTATCAAATACGTCTTCCCAACTGTTTATTATTGGGAGCCCGTCCCAAGCCTCCGCTACCTTCGGCATAACTCGCTCGCGTAAAATTGCCTGCACCACGCGGTCAGCTTTTAACCCAATAATGATATGAATTCCGTCCTTGGTGCAATTCTTTTCACTCACACGATTTACGCTGGGCTTTTCTAGAATGAAAATTTTAAATTTGCTAGCATCGTCATATTGGAACATCTCCTTTAATTCTTCTAAATAGATGTGAACCATATCTTCAATGTGGTCTCTCGTATACTGTCGTTCGTCGGTTTCATAGTCGTGACGCAAGTCAATGTCAATCAATATCGGACCATCCTGATCTAATTGACGTTCAGTAAGATACTCTTTCTTGTTTGAAGCCAAGATATCTTTTGCATACAACTGTAAGAATGTCTGGTACTCGGTTTCTGGAATAGAATACGACCCACCATATATTTGACTGTCCTTGTCCCCTATACGAGTATTTGTAATAGGTCTATTATTCGTAGCGGGGTCGCCTTTCTTTATTAAATGTTTCATCATAAAGTCATTAAACCCTGCATACTTGGTAACCACATTTTGTGCTTGTTTACTACTAGATAAACTCGGACCAGTTGGTTCCATTGGACTTTTGATATATTGTGAAGACATTTTTATTACCTTTATATAAATCTATATTTACCACTAAATAGATTTATTACGATAATTGATGTTATTTGGATATTAGATACAACTATATTTGGCTGCATAATCAATTCAATTTTCCATATTTGCATTCTTTGGGTTATAATACATCAATAACTGGCTGCATAATTGCATTATAACTAATATATTATTTTCAACATTTTTACACCACATAACCGGACGTTTAATAAAATGCAATTAGTAGACGATTGTAATAATCTAGGCATTTATTATACAATGAAGCGTTACTTACGCGTCCTAACAGTAAATTTATGTCATGAATGTCCTGCCAAAAAAACTACTTTAATCAATAAATGGATTAAACATTTAACCAAAGTAAAGGGCGACGTATTATTTCTACAAGAAGTTGCTGCTTATAATTTAGAAAAACTAGCAACCGAGTTAGGTCTAAAAATTCTGAATATTAATAATTCAGAGGGCACGTGTGTATTAATCAATCCATACAAACTGTCTATTGTTGATAATAATGTAGTTACGTTAAAAACGGACAATTCTCCTATTTATATCGGTGGCTTGCATTTAGATGATATTCCGTCAGTCCCGCACCATATGAACAATATGACGTATAACTCTTCTGTGATTGTTCCGTTAAGTTACAGTTTAGACCAGGTTCTGAAACTATGTGCGAAACGACGAATGCCGAGAGTAAAGGCAGAAATGGAACAAGCAAAAAAGTACAAACGAGCAATTATAGCAGGTGATTTTAATGAGCCTTCCCATTTGGATTTAAATATAAATACCCCTGTTTCTAAAGAATTTGAAAAAAACAAGTTTGTAGATACATATCGGGATTTTCGTCCGCCATTTACTATAAATTATGACACTGGGTATACTTGGCCTGCCGGCGTATTGTATAAAACCGGTCCGCTTCAACGAATTGATATAATTTACACCAAAAATTTGAAAACCGTTGATTCTTATGTGTATGAAGGTGAAGGAGGCGCGAAATGGATAAGTGACCATAAAATGGTTGTTGCTGATTTGGAAGTGTAATAGACATAAACCATATAGAGGTTATGGTCGAATAAATATAATAAAATGAATAATCCATCCGCAAAAGATAGTGCATTGCCAATCCGTGTCCCAACGGAAACTACGGTTTCATTACAACGAATATATTATGAACCACATAATATGTTATTAAAGGGTGCACTTATGCGTGCCTTGTTACGCGATATGCGGTTAAATAACCGCAATAAGTAAACTATTTAGCATAAAGGGTAACTTGGAAACTTAACTAAAAAATTGAATGTAAAAATATTAGAAATAGTAATATATAGATTAAGTATACAATATGAAATTCTGTGATAAGTGCGACAACATGTATTACATCGGTATCAGTCCCGATGATACAAACAAATTAGTATATTATTGTCGGAACTGTAATTACGTCGATGAAACGCTAACAGATGAGGGTGTTTGTTTATTAAATACTCAATTGAACAGTGGTGAACAAGATTTCGTTACTGGCATAAACGAGTACACAAAACTTGACCCCACATTGCCTCGTCTATATAATACAAAGTGTCCGAATAAAGAATGTGAAACTAAAAATGGGGTCATTTATATGCGTTATGATAAAGATAAACTGAAATATTTATATATGTGCGTGGATTGCGATGCAACCTGGAAAACCGATGACAGGGTGTAATTTATATTATTATGGCTATTTTAGTATCAATGTTTTTATTGATTCAAAAAATTGAATGTTAGTAACCAGAATAACGATTTAGAAAAACTACTTTATCTATTTATATATTAGGACTTAACAAATGGAAGATGAAGACTATAACCCAGCGGATGAAGTGGTAGAGGAAGATAGTGACGACGATGCATCTGTTAACCAAACTGCTCGCAAACGAGGCAATGATAACAGCAGAGTAAATGCAAACGTCGATGATAATGCAGATGAAACAGAAGATGAAGATGACGATGACGACGAAGAAGATATGGATGATAATGATTTACTAAGTGAAACGAGTGAAACAGGCATATTTGCCAGACTGCAACCCGGCAATGAAGATGTTACGAATTTTGCAGATAGTGATGATGAAAGTGACGCCGGCGAGGACAATGGTTATTTACAAAAATTTGATGCTGCTACTAGACAAAATATTCTATCCGAATTCCACCCCGAATTGCAGTCGCATAATTACGACGAAATCGCAAATATGTGTGTTATTGTTAGGGACGCAAATGGCACACCAATTGACCCATTGCATAGAACTATTCCAATATTAACGCGTTACGAGAAGGCGCGAGTACTTGGAGAACGTGCAAAACAAATAAATTCAGGTGCAAAACCATTTGTCACAATAGACGATGCAGTGATCGACGGATATTTAATTGCATTGAAGGAATTAGAAGAAAAAAAGATGCCTTTTATAATTAAACGACCTATGCCAAATGGTGGGTGTGAATATTGGAAATTGAGTGACTTGGAGATATTAATCTAAATTGATATAGAAACAAAAATGTATATTTTTTATCGTATATGAAACATTCTAGACCAATACACTGTTCATTTTGTTTAGAAGAAGGACACCATATACATAGGTGTAAAGACACGTCTATTTCATTATTAAATGAAGAAATAGAGGAAATTGCGGCAATGGATTGGAGATTAGATCTAGGTTCTGGATTTATTCGGAATAAACTATCTACACTTACACTGCCTGAACTAAAAGTACTTGGTTATAGACACACTGTGCCAAATATGAGTAAAATTAACGATGATGCTCTTATTACAGAATTAAGTGCCATTTTTTTAGAGAATACAAATACTCATCGCTACATTATTGAAAATATGAACCACAGCGAACTAGATTATTTTGCGGAAAAGGTGCATCAGTATACAGTATCGTGTAACTCAGAGGAAGAGATGCACGTTGATGATATTCGTGAAATATTATATGATAATACCGATGACGATGCAAATAAAAATGATGAAATTACATTGCTTCCTATTAATATATCAATGGATACAGAGTTTATGCAGCCATTTGCAACTGCATTAAGTCTAGGCTTGAATTTTGTATATATGTCTTATTATGGTTTTGTTTGGGCGAGTATTCTTTATGTGTGGTATATTGCAGCAACGCAAAACTAATTTAAGATTTCCAGTTCTTACCACAATCCAAACACGTTACGAAAATAGTCGCCGGTTCATCCGCACTTCGTGTTTGCAACTCATAATAAGTGCAACGTTTTGATTTGCACTTTTTACAAGTAAACATATCAGTGGATGCTTTAATATTGGTAACAAACTTGGTTGCATCTCGCTTGATTTTTTGCTCAATTAAGAGTTTCCAATGGTTTGGGTTCATTTCCTGATGGGTCATTGATGCAAACGTCTGCGGCAAGAGTTCTTTTGATCTTAACATTGCGAGTATATCCTCATTTTTTAAATTAATGTATATGGTGCGTAATCTATCCAAATAAACCTGTACAAATGCAGGATTTTCCCACTTTTTTATAAGTTTTTTGCTCGTGGCTTCTTTCAGTGAATAGTTAAATACTCCCTTTTCTAGGTTAATTGCCGTTACATTATTGCCAATAATACCAGCGAACTTGTCACAAATATTAGCACGAAACCGCTCAGCATTTGTAATGATACTCATCCTAATCCTATGTGATTTATAAATTGAATTAATAACTAATGTTTAATTCAATTTTTCAGGTTTCACACTTGTTGTGTTTGTTCCTTTTCGGACAAACAGCCTTTTGGGCGAAGCGCAATATTCCCATTTAATATTTCTAAGTAACACTTGCATACTGGAATGCATAAAAACACACCGATGGCGGATGATATTGCTATTGCAACACCAGTCCCAAATGTCATTCTTTACTAATTGGTGTATCTATATTTCTATATTGATTATTCAATTACATACTCCTCCTCGCATAACTCATTCGTGCAATCTAGTTCAGTTTCTTGTACAACAAAGACACTTGTCGGTACGGATACTTTGGGTTTATTCTTCAACTTAATAACCGGCTTCTTGACTGATTTTGTAACCTTGCGCTTTTTCTTTTTGGGTGCATCATCCTCGTCGTCATCATAATCCTCGTCGTCATCTTCGTCTTCATCCTCGTCATCGTCGTCTTCCACAATAAATCCGTCTTTTACATATCCACTTTTTGTTCTAGGTAAACCATCATCCTCATCGCTTTCACTTTCGTCTTCGCTATTCAAATCCTCAAAACCTCCATATAGTTTATCATAAATTGCTGACCATTCAGTTGACGTGAGGTTTGATAGAACATCACCCACTCTATTTAAGATTATGCAACTACCAAAAAATAATGTATTATCAATTGGCGGCGGGAACTCGTACTTATTTTCTTGGTTTGCGCGACCATCGGTCTTTCCATACACTTGAATATTATAATTCTTACGATTTACGTTATCGACTGACCACGTGGCGTGAAGTGCAAATCCATCCGACGTACGAAACCCTGCCTTTTTATATAAATCTTCCTCCGCAAACTGCTTCACTGTGGTTTCCTTAATATTTCCATCCTTTTGAACAATTAGATAAGTAGTCATCGGTTCTTATTTTACTATCCCGAAATATTTTTTATATCATTTTATAATTACACCTATTCTTTCACGTTCGGCTATACAAAATTCTATATGCGCAAATGTTATACAGAAAATGGTAGTAGACATATTATACTTTATTTTAAAAATTATCGTATTTATTATCATAATATATGGCGTGCAATATGCGTGGGATATAGTAAAAGATACATATACGAAACCCAAAACCAAAGATTTAGTAAATTCGCAGCTCAAAAAATATAAGGAAATGTTCGGAGATGTCTACCAAGAAACTAGCGAAGATATCGTACAATCAGAAACATTATTTCAAACAGAAGACGATAAACAACAGATGAATGATGAGTTGTCACAATTTATGAACGGACAGATTAATGCATTTGTATAAATCATATAGAGACAAACGAGTAAGAATATATAATGGAACAACTTTCACCGCAGATTAAATATGCTCTTGCGCGGTTTCCGCGTTTCGAACTTTCGTATGAAACGATTTCACATACGAAAGTTTATAGTACATATGATATTGGAATGGCTATACCACACGGCAAAAAAGGTTACTTATGGTTTACCTTCGATAAATATCACGATGTATGTTACTTATTTGAAATAAATCGTGAAAAGAAAATTGTGAAGGGTAGTCGGATGAATGTCGGGTTTGATCGTAGTTTAGCACTTGGTACTGTATTATATGGAACACTTATTGCGGATGAGAGTGGGGCAACTACCGCATTTATTATTGAAGATGTTACATTTTATAGAGGCATTCCACTAGACACTGCACGGCAAATTGATAAATTATGTATATTACACAAATTATTTACCAATTTCACTGAACCCAACACAAATAATATACGCATTATGCTGCCTGTTATGTGGCAAACTAAATTCACGGATGCCGACATTGCATACCCCGATTATCTACCAGATACCCCGCCCTACAATGTGCACCATATTCAATACAGATCTTCTACTGAGAAAATGCCCTTTGTCAATGTATTTGTTGCAAGAAAGGGGGTTGTTGCACCTTTGCTTGTCCAGCCAATTATTGCCATTAGAACACAACCTGAATATGTTCCCATTCGACCGGTTTTTACGAAACCACAATACAAATATCCAGCCATTTTTCACGTAACAGCCGACCTCCAATTTGATATTTATCACTTGTTTGCATTCGGAAAGAACAATCAGCGGGTCTATTATAATATCGCATATATTCCAAATTACAAAACGAGTGTATTTATGAATAGTCTGTTTAGAAACATTCGTGAAAATAAGAACCTAGATTACATTGAAGAAAGCGACGATGAAGACGACTTTCAAAATATGAACGAAGATAAATATGTTGATATGAAGAAAACTGTTTTAATTGAATGCATATTTGATAGAAAGTTTAAAAAATGGACACCTGTTCAAGTTGTAGATAAACGATCAAAGGTTGTACATATTTCACAATTATAATGTAGCATTTACAAACTCGTCAGTCATTCTGCCCCGCCGCTTTGTGATTATAATACGCTTAATCCTGTTCGTGCCATCGTCACTTTCAATATTTATGTGATTTACATTCCATTTATCTAAGTTGGCGTTAGGCGCAATTCCATTGTTTTTTATACTTTCACGCATTTCAAATACTTCTTTGTTTTTCTTTCGTATTGCAGTACCAATCGACTGCTTCATTCGTTCCGCCATCACTCTCTCTCTTAATTTGTCCTGCATTTCTCTAATGTATTCACCTGATTGAGCCAGTCTACATTTCATATCTTCTTTTAATGTGTTTTTCTTATCTATGAGTGTGGGGTCGATGATTGCATTCATAAGTCGCAATTCGCGTCGTCGTTTGAGTTCGTCATTATGTGCGCGTATTTGTTGCTGCCGCTTTGTGCGTTCATTATGCATTGCATTACGATATTCATCTACACTAAATTCACAGTTATCGTCATCATTTATATTTAACATTTTTTGTATAATGTCGCCACCTTTATGTGTTTGTTTAATAAATTCCTTGGATTGATATTCTATTGGCGGGTTCTCCATTGTGTATATTATATAATCTACTGAGATTATATAAAATGTCTGGAAACGGTTCTATGTTTAGCGAGTTCAAGCCTGATGCAGTGTTGCCATCCCCAGTAACTACTGCTACTTCCGGTGGTGAGGTTCTCAATGCAATGAAGAGTACGGCTCTTCCCCCAATGACTGGTGGTAAAAAGTCTAAGCGTTCCAAGAAGTCTAGACGTGCTAAGCACGCGCGCAAAACTCATAAAAAAACTAGACATAATAAGCATCACCGAAAATAAGTTGCTAGTCGTCAAATTGTATATCAATTAAACATTTTCCCTTATCCGTCCCCTTGATAGGTGCCTGATCAGGGGTTTTACCCGTTTCGTCGTCCGAACATTCTTCTACTGCCTCTGCCTCGGAATTTTTCGGTTCATATACCCGTTTCCACGTTTGATCCGTTGTCCAATCTAATGACATTCCTTTGTAACTCTGCGAATCTATTTGCCGAATACGATAATTGCACTTTTTATAAAACCGCCTGCGTTGTGCCCATTGATTTTGAAAGATGTCGTGTTTATCTACAATATCCACTACAATCGGGTTTGCGTGTTTTACTCGCAAAATACGACCAATTGACTGCGTAATATCCGTCTTTGGAGTGACCATAATTAACGACGACAGTGTTTTAATATCTAATGCCTCCGCTGCCATTGCATATGTAGCCAACACAATTTGTTTTTGTTCAGTTTCTTGTAGATTTTGTTGCTTCATTCCGCCTACATAATAGCCAACGCTCGCTAAACCTCTATGTGAGATGCCTTCGTACAAGTAAGTCAGCAGCGAACGGTTGTGACACAATATCATTATCTGTTTGTCGCAATCCTCGTTTAGTAAATCGCCAACTACCTTTATTATAAAATCGCTGCGAGGACCATAACTACATAACTTGGTTATCATTGTACTATATTTTGGATTGCCACGAAAATCTCTGTCAACTTCATTAAACTCAGCATCGTTTGCTACATATTGAATTGCACGAACCGTTACTAGGTCATCATTTTTACGGTCTTCACTATAAATCATATCACCAATAAACATATATAGCACCTTCGTTAATTTATCTTTTCGTTCTACGGTTGCCGAGATGCCAAGCATATATGGCGTGATGGTTTTAAACAGGGTTCGTGAAAACTGCTCACTGCCGATACGATGAACTTCGTCAATGATTGTTAGACCAAACTGCGCGAATGCGTCTGGATGAAACTCCTTGTCATATAACGTCTGCACCATTCCAATGACAATGTCTTTGCCTTCAATATCAAATACCTGACCTTGTATTTTGCCCACACTTGCCCCTGGCAAGAATTCGGCTATGCGTTCTATCCATTGGTTCATTAGGAATTCTTTGTGCACGATAATCATTGTCTTTTTTTTTAGATTTGATATAATTTTTAAAGCCATAACGGTTTTGCCCGCGCCGCAGGGAACTTGCAGTATGCCACCCGAGCCCACAAGCTCCGATCCGCTGCATATTGGTGTGTTTACATATTTTGTATAAACCCCAATAATTTTTTCTTGATAATCACGCAACGGTTTAGAAAACGTCACGTTAATGTCAGCCCCTTGTGCTATTTCTGAGCGATTAGGCAGACCATAACGTTGAATTCCGTAAAATCGCGGAAGATAGAATTTATTCGCATTTTCACGAAATACAGGGAACGCACTCTCCTCGTCCGATGGATTACCAAAATTCGCACCGATTACCTCTGGCTTTACAAAGAGTTCCTTGCGTAAATATTCTTCATCTTCTTTTAATAACAATGATTTCGGTATAGTATATCCTTTTTTACCGAGATAGGACGCATTACATATTTGTGTTTTATACTCGTCAGTCAATCTAAATGTCGGCTGAGTTTCTTTCTTTTTATTTGGTTTAAATTTGGAAAACCGGTTCATCGTTGGCTAATGATATTCTATACTAACAGAACATAGTATTTAGGATATTTCAATTTTGTCAATATAGTTTGTTCGTCTGAAAAATATAATACTATCTTATACTATAAATGAACGTTCCGTCAGCTTTAAAGTCATTATCTAACTTGGAGATTTCCGCACTCGTTGTTTTTGCATTTTATCTTGCGATGCCCATTCATATGCCCGCTTCCGTGGCAAATATGATTGATTCGCCACTTGGAATGGTGAGCATTTTTCTCATCACCATCTACCTGTTTTTGTACTCTAACCCCATTTTAGCCATTTTGTATGTATTTGTTGCATATGAGATGCTTCGTCGGTCAAGCAATATCACGGGTCGCACTGACTTGGTTCGTTATACTCCCAGTCAGATTAAGAAGGACGCACAGATGACTGCGATGAACCCTACCAAGAAAACCACGCTAGAAGAGGAAATCGTGGGACAGATGGCTCCCATTGGACAGAGCGACATTAGCATGTACACTACCAGTTCGTTTAAGCCCGTTGCGGAAAAGATTGGATCTGCATCTATGTACTAAATTAAAATTATATAATTAGTGATCATCGTCATTATATAATTATTTACAACATTGTTACTTTGGGGCACCAAATATTCCAAACGTTAATACTGCACCAAATGCTGATAAGATCTTGTCAAATGAAGGAAACTCGTATTCAGCATCAGGCTTGTATATATTTCTTATATCACCCACCTTCATATACGTAGTATCATTCTTTCTTATATTTAATATCCACATAGATGCAACAATAATGTATAAGAATGAAAAGCCGAAACTCAATGAAACCGTATTTTCAGTTGAAAATCCCGAAATGATCAACGAAAAACTGATTATGCCAAATACCACGATTAATGCAAAATCCAATGCACGCATATATCCTAAAAAGGCGTTCTCTCGGTCACTAACAATGGGGTCGATAAGCGTTATAGTACGTTGAAGTACTGTGTATTTATATATTCCAGGTACAAATGCAACTAAGCCAATTGAAACTATTACAAAAATTGCAAACATCGTCATCGTTTGCATTGCCGACCGTGCATCTTGCTCTGATCCAGATGCACTGTTTATCGGTATATTATATGTATCAATCTTATCAGCAGATTCGCCAGTCGGGTTGCAATTTATATATATTTGGTCTGGGTCTGGCAATGATATATTTTTTGCAGGTAAAACAATGTACCCAGAATTATATTTTACAATTGGAACATTTGCTACATCTTTGCACTGCAATATTCGTGTTTTGGATGTCCGATTAATCTTAATAGGCGTAGTAAATACAAAAACCGTGGATTTAATATTGTTAATTGTACTATCATATACAACGCAACTGTCTTGTTTGGGTATAATGCTATTTAAATCAACTTCTGCGTAAATTACAGGTTTGTTTGTTGTTTTAAAATTAATCATCGTATCAATATCGGTGATTTGATCAGTGTCAGTGTATTCCAATAATAAACAAACAAATGTTTTGTTGGTACTGCCAGGTGGCTTGTGTTCAATAATTAACTCGCCATATTTTGTCGCTGCATCACTACCATTAGTTACCTCACCGATATTGTCGTGGATCAACTTATAGAAGTATGCCTTTGAGTGATTATACACGGTATTCGCACCTTTTAATGTATATATAATATTTGGGTCAGTGGAGCCATTAAAGAATGTCATTTCTAATTTGGTCGGCGTTGCAGTAATTTCATTTTTATTAATGCTTATCTTCGGGTAATTATATACTACCCGATTTTCATAATTGATATGCTTATCTAACTCGTATGTGTCTGACATTATTATATACTATATTATACAATAATATTTGTTTTCCATCCAAACTCTACTCTTTATCCTAAAGGCTTGGAATGTAACTGAATAGGTTATTTTCATATACGGTAACTCGGAATGTATCTTTATAACCTTCTACATAAACCACTTGACCGTTATTTATTTCATCGCACCCATATTCGCTTGTGCAACTCTTGCCGTTTATGCTAATCGGGAGCTTGGTATTTAAATTGCCAGTATTTGTCATAGTATAATACTGCCATTTGTCGCGCCCGCTCATTACTCTTCTTCCCATCAACGGCAATATCATATCATCGTGAGAGTTGTTTCGTGTTAAAATGCCTACTTGTTGGTAATCCGTATTCAGTCCACGGGTTTGAACGTTTACTGGAATGCCACTAACCCGTGGCAACCCACGAATATCACTTGTATCTGTGGGTTGGTAATATCCGCTGTTTTTTAACGGAGGTGCATATGGGTCATTCACTGGATCTCTACGGGCAGATATAGCCATTGGTGGTACAACGATGATGCGTTCAGTCGGTGGTTGGTGATGTGCCAACGCAGGCTCTTTATTTCGGTTATAAATAAAATATGCGGCAATTATGCCACCAATTAGTAACACAAATGTCACATTTTCAATACATATTACGCCAGGAACACATTTTTTTACCATATTTTATACACTATATCAATATTTTATATATTGTGCATATAAACTAAATATCCAGTGCATTGGCTATTCTGTTTAATCCATTGACCATTGGTCCGATACCACTAGTTAACAATGGAATAATTGGATCTTTAATTGTATCTGCGGTCTTCTGTGCCTTGCTTAGGAATGCGGTTGGTTTCAATCTACGACAATTAAAACACGTGTCGCGTATCGATTTCGGGAAGTGTATAATATGTATGCCAATACGATCTATACACCACTTATCTATCTCTTCTAAAATATCCCAAATATCTTTTTCCCATTCGGTTGCCGGCAATCCTACCGAGTTTAATATAAAAATAATAAGTCTTGGTATAAGATAAAACATCTGACCTAGCACGTCTAATATGTAAAAAAAGGCACAATAAGATGCATTATTCATCATCCGCATTGCACAGTTAAGATTTGTAATTGCGAATACCCAGACAGTCTGTAAAAATATGACCGCTTGCACCCATGTCAAATATATGCCAGCTGGTGCGGTTACTACCTCTTTTCCTACACCTCCTGCTATTTCGAATGTACCAATGCCGATTTGCCCAATGGCAGCAAATAGTCGACCAATTTTTTTTATAATTCTTCCAATATCTGCAAAGAACCCCATCTTACTATTATTATAATATATATTTATGACAACATATATTATAGGTTTTGACTTATATGCAAGTTTGATGTATTAACTAAATATGTTTTTGTTTATTTCTGGTATTTGTCCATAAATGCTTCCGCCTTCTGCAACAGCGGTTCCATCTTCTCTACACCAGCCAATATTTGTTTTTGCACCTCGACAAACTCCTCGGTCTCCTCCTTCTTGGGTTTCTTCTCATCAGGGGTATCTTCTGGCTTTTTCTCGTCGGATTTTTTCTCATCTGCCTGAGCGGGCTCATCGATCTTAGGTTCTTGTGGTTCTTCTTTGTTTTCAAGACCTTCGTGGGTATTTGCACGAATACCATACTGTAATATGCTAGATACAGTCAATGCAACACACATTATAACAATCATATTCTTACTAAAAAACGATGTGAGGAACCCGATCAAACCCAACGTTACGACAGCGGCTATATTTCCGCTATTCACGAAAAATAGTACTTGCACTAGCGTCATTGCAAGGAACGCATAAAGTACAAATTTATTTCGTAGAACTGGTGAAAAATTGTATTTAAGGTTGCTTAGTTTTGGCAAAGATATCTTTGGGAACATGCTATAAAATAGGTGGCGAAATTAATCTCGTGTATTATTTTTCATTTTCATTCTCGTAGTCTACGTTTTCGGAAATATAATCTGCTGGCATGTCACCACCATAAATATCTAACACTTCTTTTACTACTTCTTCTCTCTGTATGTCGCTTTTATAGAATTCTATACTTGAAATACTAGACGAACGTTTTCCTTTAAATTTACTTAAAAAATCTTCTAGTCCATTCACTTCATTCACTCTATCATATTGTTCTAAATCACCTGTCACTACTAATCGACTATTTTCACCCAAACGCGTCATCAACATTTTCATCTGAGATACGCTAGAATTTTGCATCTCGTCGGCTACTATCCAGCAGTTCTTAAACGTCCGACCTCGCATGAACCCAAGTGGCGATATTTCTATAATCTTATCTTCCATTAAACTAACAACCTCTTTTGGAGTAATAAAATTGTATAATACGTCATATATCGGACGAACCCACGGCGCCATTTTATCTTCTAATGTTCCAGGTAAATAACCTAAATCCTCATCCACACTTACTGATGGACGCGTAAAAATTAGCTTCTCATATTGTCCAGTTAAAAACATTTTTACACCATATTCCGTTGCGAATAACGTTTTTCCAGTGCCTGCTGGTCCAGTTGCAACTACAATCTTTTTTGATTTCTGTTTTAATAATGTGGCATAGTACATCTGGCTATCATTCTTTGGTTTGGTAAACTTTGATTCAAATAATGCACGTTCGTTGTTAGTTGCGTGATGTAGGTTCTCGTAATATGCGCGTTGGCTTGCGATACTGCTTTCATTATCAATTTCATCTCTAAATTCATTCATCAATTCTGCATTATTATTTTTTTTTGATTTTCGCCCACGCCGCTTATCTTCGTTAGGCTCTTCTCCAAAATCTAAACTATTTTGCCTAGATCGGTTTTTCATATTGTAATCGTTGGTATACAGTATGAAAAGAATTCTTATGCGACCCCCAAACTAATAGCGATATATAGTTGTATATCAAGTTGCTACACTATGTTGACTCTATATACAATACCTCTGCCGTTATTGCTAACAACATCGGAAACTGCCACGTATTACATAAACTAGCATATTTTACGTTCTTTCTTACTAAAACTTCTATGAATAAGTAAAAACTAATTGCGGTAGCGCCAAATAGAAAGAATAGAAAAATACGATTAAATGTAGTTATGTCCATTTACAATAAATATACATTTTATTTTTGTTGGTGTGGTGGGCATTTTTATTGTGGGCTCCACCCAAATCTTATACAAAAGGAAATAAAATCTGCCCTCTATATTATTTAGACAACAATGTCCGATAATACTGTTACGACCGAACCGTTATTGACGCCTGACGAGAACCGCTATGTAATGTTCCCAATTCAATACAATGATGTATGGGATATGTATAAACGTTCAATTGATTCATTTTGGCATACTGGTGAGATATCCTTGGCACAAGATTTAAATGACTGGGCTAAGCTAACAGCGGATGAACAACAATTTATAAAAATGATATTGGCGTTTTTTTCTAGTAGTGATGCATTAGTCACCGATAACTTGGGAACGCGCTTTATGAATGAAGTGCAAGTATCCGAAGCCCGTGCTTTTTATGCATTCCAGATTGCCATTGAGACGATACATTCCGAAATGTATAGCATTTTGATTGACACCTACATTAAAGACAAAGACGAAAAGACCAAACTCTTTCAGGCTACGCAGAACTATCCGTGCATTTCAAAGAAATTCAACTGGGCGCAAAAATGGCTGAATGATAAGCGAAGTAGTTTTGCTACCAGGTTGGTTGCATTTGCATTGGTGGAAGGATTATTTTTCTCATCGTCGTTTGCTGCTATTTATTGGATAAAGAAGCGCGGTCTAATGCCTGGTCTTACATTTTCAAACGAACTCATTTCCCGAGACGAAGCATTGCATACCGAGTTTGCCATTCTATTGTATTCCAAGTTGCAGAAAAAAGTATCCAAAAAGCGTTTTTACGAAATTGTAACCGAGGCGGTTGATATTGAAAAGGAATTTATTACCGAGAGCATCCCGTGTCGTATGATTGGAATGAATTCAAAGTTAATGACACAATATATTGAATTTGTCGCCGACAGATTGTGTTTGCAATTGGGGTATGATAAGCTATACAAGTCTCAAAACCCGTTTGATTTTATGGAGTTAATCAGTGTTGAGTCAAAGGTCAATTTCTTTGAACGTACAAACTCTGAATATGCTCTTGCGAATAAAACAGTAGATACGGATGTGTTTGATTTTAACGCAG
>Ga0078894_10001443_pt1 | contig 17603 bp, 20 predicted proteins | sample LauGreSu1BDMLBSD_2_FD_67506 | JGI IMG/M metagenome (GOLD analysis project Ga0078894, IMG submission 67506) | Freshwater lake microbial communities from Lake Michigan, USA - Su13.BD.MLB.SD (version 4) (version 4) | ecosystem: Environmental > Aquatic > Freshwater > Lake | place: Lake Michigan... | reverse complement strand
GTAAACGCTTCTATCCTGCTGTTTAAACGGATATTTTACTTGACCGTGAGAGCGCAGGCCGGTAATGTTTAGGGTTTCCTTCTCGCAAGAAAACCCGCTTAAAGCGTTCCAGCCTGCGCGGGTAAAAAATCATGCAATTGTCGGGTGCAGAGATCGTAGTGCGTTGCCTGCAGGAAGAAGGCATTGAGCATGTGTTCGGATATCCGGGCGGTGCGGTGCTTTTCCTGTATGACGAATTGTTCAAGCAGGACAAAGTCAAGCACGTGCTGGTACGGCACGAGCAGGCTGCTGTCCATGCCGCGGATGCGTACGCGCGTTCGACGGAGAAAGTCGGAGTTGCCTTGGTGACTTCCGGGCCGGGTGTCACCAACGCGATCACCGGCATTGCCACGGCCTATATGGATTCGACCCCGATGGTGATTCTTACTGGGCAGGTGCCCACGTATGCCATCGGCGAGGATGCGTTCCAGGAGTGCGACACGGTCGGCATCACCCGGCCCTGCGTCAAACACAACTTTCTGGTCAAGGACATCAGGGACCTCGCTACGACGATCAAGAAGGCGTTCTACATCGCATCGACGGGGCGACCCGGTCCTGTAGTGGTAGATATCCCCAAGGATCTGACCGCGGCCAAGACCGAATTCGAGTATCCGAAGACGATCTCCATGCGCTCCTACAACCCGGTGGTCAAGGGGCACGCCGGGCAGATCAAGAAGGCCGTACAACTGCTGCTGGAAGCAAAACGCCCGATGATCTACACCGGCGGCGGTGTGATTCTCGGCAATGCGTCCGCCGAACTTGCGCAACTGGTTCGCTTGCTGGGTTATCCCTGCACCAATACCTTGATGGGGCTGGGTGGTTATCCCTCGTCCGACAAGCAGTTTCTCGGCATGCTCGGCATGCACGGTACTTACGAGGCCAATATGGCCATGCAGCACTGTGATGTGCTGCTGGCGGTCGGAGCGCGTTTCGACGATCGCGTGATCGGCAATCCCAAGCATTTCTTCGAAGAGCCGCGGCAAATCATTCACATCGATATCGACCCCGCATCGATATCGAAGCGCGTCAAGGTTGACGTCCCGGTTGTCGGCAACGTTCGTGATGTGCTCAAGGAACTGATTCGCCAGATTGAGGCTGCTCGCCGCAATCCCGATAAAGAAGCGCTGAAATCCTGGTGGTCTCAGATCGAGCTCTGGCGCGGACGTGATTGCCTCAAGTACGACAGAACCAGCAAGATCATCAAGCCGCAGTTTGTCATCGAGACGCTGCACAAGGTCACCAAGGGCGACGCTTTTGTGACGTCCGACGTCGGCCAGCACCAGATGTGGGCCGCGCAGTTCTACAAATTCGATAAACCGCGGCGCTGGATCAATTCAGGTGGTCTGGGCACTATGGGTGTCGGTCTGCCATACGCGATGGGTGTGCAGATGGCGCATCCGAAAGCTACTGTCGCTTGCGTGACCGGCGAAGCCTCGATCCAGATGTGCATCCAGGAGCTGTCGACCTGCAAGCAGTACCGGCTGCCGCTGAAGATGATCAACCTCAACAATCGCTATATGGGGATGGTGCGGCAGTGGCAGGAGTTTTTCCACGGCAACCGCTATTCCGAATCGTACATGGATGCATTGCCTGACTTCGTCAAACTTGCCGAGGCCTATGGCCACGTCGGCATGCGCATCGAAAAACCGGCGGACGTCGAGCCGGCGTTGAAAGAGGCGTTTGCCCGCAAGAAGGATCTGGTCTTCATGGATTTCATTACCGACCAGACCGAAAACGTGTTCCCGATGGTGCCTGGTGGCAAGGGCCTGTCCGAGATGATTCTGGTCTGACGCCATGAGACATATCATTTCCGTATTGCTGGAAAACGAAGCGGGCGCGCTGTCCCGGGTGGCCGGGCTGTTCTCAGCCCGCGGCTACAACATCGAGTCGCTGACGGTGGCGCCGACGGAAGACGCGACGCTGTCGCGCATGACCATCGTTACTTCGGGTTCCGATGAAATCATCGAACAGATCAACAAGCAGCTGAACAAGCTGGTTGATGTGGTCAAGGTGGTGGATCTGTCAGAGGGCGAACACATCGAGCGCGAATTGATGCTGGTGAAGTTGCGCGCCGTCGGCAAGGACCGCGAGGAAATGAAGCGGATGGCGGATATTTTCCGTGGCCGCATCATCGACGTGACCGACAAGGATTACACCGTCGAACTGACCGGCCCCGGCTCAAAGCTAGATGCTTTCCTGAAAGCGATCGACCCTGCGGCGATACTCGAAACGGTGCGTACCGGCGCCTCGGGCATCGGTCGTGGCGACCGCGTATTGAAGGTTTGATTTACCGATCCACGGCGCCGCGGCGGTAGTGCGTGCGCCGGTGTGAAAACATCATCATCCACGATCCAAACAGAGGGAAACATGAAGATCTATTACGATAAAGACGCAGACCTTTCGCTGATCAAGCGCAAACAGGTCGCCATCATCGGCTACGGTTCACAGGGCCACGCTCACGCGAACAATCTGAAGGACTCCGGCGCCAAGGTCACCGTGGGTCTGCGCAAGGACGGCGCGTCCTGGAATAAGGCCAAAAAGGCGGGCATCGCAGTCAAGGAAGTCGCCGATGCCGTCAAAGGAGCCGACCTGGTGATGATCCTGCTGCCGGACGAACATCACGCCGATGTTTACCGCAATGAGATCGAGCCCAACATCAAGAAGGGCGCGACGCTGGCGTTTGCCCACGGCTTCAACATCCATTTCGGTCAGGTCGAGCCGCGTGCAGACCTCGACGTGATCATGATTGCGCCCAAGGGCCCTGGCCATCTGGTGCGTTCCACCTATACGCAAGGCGGCGGTGTGCCGGCGCTGATCGCCGTTCACCAGAACCCCAGCAAAAAAGCGCGTGACATCGCGTTGTCCTACGCCGCTGGTATCGGTGCCGCGCGTGCCGGCGTCATCGAAACGTCGTTCCGTGAAGAGTGCGAGACCGATCTGTTCGGCGAGCAGGTTGTGCTGTGCGGCGGCGTGTCGGCGCTGATCCAGGCCGGCTTCGAGACGCTGGTAGAAGCCGGTTATGCACCGGAAATGGCTTACTTCGAATGTCTGCACGAAGTGAAGCTGATCGTCGACCTGATTTACGAGGGCGGCATCGCCAATATGCGTTACTCGGTGTCGAATACCGCCGAATACGGCGACTTCACCCGTGGCCCGCGCATCGTCACCGATGAGACACGCGCTGAAATGCGCAAGATCCTCACCGAAATCCAGACCGGTCAGTTCGCCAAGGAATTCATCCTTGAAAACAAGGCAGGCGCGCCGACGCTGAAGGCCATGCGCCGCATCGGTCAGGCACACCAGGTGGAGACTGTCGGCGCGAAGCTGCGCGACATGATGCCCTGGATCAAGAAAAACCGTCTGGTCGATCAGTCGAAAAACTGAGGCCAGCGTGGGGGATGGTCTGCGGTCGCCTGCGTAATTGCCGGCTCCGCAGGCCGGCTCCGTCCGCCTGCTGATGAAAAAATACCCCCACCCGATCATTGCCCGCGAAGGCTGGCCCTTTATTGCCCTGGCTCTTGCTTTTGCCATGGGCATCCACGCTTACGCCGGCTTTGGTGCGGCAGCATTTCCCTGGCTGGTCGTGCTGTTCATGGTGCAGTTTTTCCGCGACCCCCAACGCACGATTCCCGAAGATCCCGCTGCGGTCATTTCGCCCGCCGACGGCCGTATTGTTTCGGTCGAGAAGGTACGTGACCCCTACCTTGACCGAGACGCGTTGAAAATCAGTGTTTTCATGAATGTTTTCAATGCGCATTCAAACCGCATTCCGGTCGATGGCACCGTCACCAAAACACTGTATTTTCCGGGCAAGTTCGTCAACGCCGAACTGTCCAAGGCTTCTACGGACAACGAACGTGCCGTCACCTGCCTGCGCACTGCCGGCGGACACGATGTCACCTGCGTGCAGGTCGCGGGTCTGATTGCCCGCCGCATCCTGTGTTATGCCAGGGAGGGGCAGTCGTTCAGCCGTGGAGACCGTTACGGTTTTATCCGCTTCGGTTCGCGTGTGGATGTATACCTTCCGCTGCATGCCGTTCCCCGGGTTTCGGTCGGCGACAAGGTTTATGCGACGGAAACCGTTCTTGCTGCAATGTCGTGAGCTGCGGCGAAGCCGTCTGACGCGATTCCGGCTGATGGTTTAAGATCTCTACCATGGCTGAACTCAAAGAACACAAGCAGTTCATCAAATCCCGCTTTGCGCGGCGAGGAATCTATTGGCTTCCCAATATGTTCACGCTGGCGGCTCTGTTTGCCGGGTTTTATGCCGTGGTGCAGGCGGTCAGCGGCCGTTTTGAGCTGGCGGCCATCGCCATTTTTGTGGCGCTGGTGCTCGACGGTCTGGACGGTCGCATTGCCCGCTTGACGCGGACGCAAAGTGATTTCGGTGCTGAACTCGACAGTTTGTCCGACATGGTGTCCTTCGGTGTTGCGCCGGCGCTGGTTGTTTATGTCTGGGCGCTCAAGGACTTCGCAGCGATGAAAACGGTGCCCATGCTCGGCCCGTGGCTGTCGACCAAACTCGGCTGGATCGCAGCATTTGTCTACTGTGCCTGCGCTGCGCTGCGGCTTGCACGCTTTAATACCAACATCGATGTAGTCGACAAGCGTTTCTTTCAGGGCTTGCCCAGTCCCGCAGCTGCGGCGTTGGTGGCCGGGCTCGTTCTGGCAATGTCCGAATACCAGGTCCGGGGGGCCGATGTGAAATGGCTGGCCTGGGTGCTGACGCTGGTGGCCGGGCTGACCATGGTCAGCAATTTGCGTTTCTACAGCGGCAAGGACATCAACCTGCGCAAGAGTGTGCCGTTCTCTGCAGTGGTGGCGATTGCGCTGGGATTCGTTTTGCTGATCTCGTTCGCGGGCACACTGCCTGAGATGTTGTTCGCACTGTTCATGGTATACGGCCTCTCAGGGTATGCCATGTGGGTTTACGACAAGTTTCGCCGGCAGCCGCCCCCGGAGCCGCCCGCAGCCGGTTAGGCCGGCTTGCAGCACCCTCGGAAAGCCGATATATTTCATAGACTATGTGTCGTTTAACGCAGACCCAAATGTTTTTCCCCGTCGCCGCGCTCGCGCTGGCCGGTCTGCTGCTGCGCGGCCGCGCGCGCTAAACCCACTCCAACTTCCGAATTGCAGTTCCCCGTCCGGCACGATGTCCCAGGTGCCGGGAGACCCGATTAAGGGATGCCTTTGCCGCATCCCGATTGAATGCTGAGGTATGAACCGTGGCTAAAGAGAAATTGATCATATTCGACACGACGATGCGCGACGGCGAGCAAAGCCCCGGCGCATCGATGACCAAGGAAGACAAGTTGCGCATCGCTCGCCAGTTGGAGCGTATGCGTGTCGATGTCATCGAGGCGGGTTTTCCTGCGGCGAGCGAGGGCGACTTTGACTCGGTGCAGGCGGTGGCGAAGGCCATCAAGGAAAGCACCATCTGCGGACTGGCGCGTGCCAATGAGAAGGATGTGCGCCGCTGCGGTGAAGCCGTGAAAGTGGCAGCGCAGCCGCGTATCCACACCTTCATCGCCACTTCGCCGATCCACATGGAAAAGAAGCTGCGCATGGAGCCCTCGCAGGTTATCGACCAGGCCGTGCGGGCGATCAAGTGGGCGCGAGATTACACTGACAACGTCGAGTTTTCCGCTGAGGACGCAGGGCGGTCAGACCTGGATTTTCTTTGCCGTATCCTCGAGCAGGTGATCAAGGCCGGGGCGCGCACGATCAACGTGCCCGATACCGTCGGTTATACGCTTCCTGACCAGTATGGTTTGCTGATCAGGAGCCTTCGCGAGCGTGTTCCCAACGCCGACAAGGTCATCTGGTCAGTACACTGTCACAACGACCTCGGCCTCGCAGTGGCCAATTCGCTTTCCGCCGTGCAGAACGGCGCGCGCCAGGTGGAGTGCACCATCAACGGCCTTGGCGAGCGGGCAGGTAATGCTGCACTTGAGGAAATCGTCATGGCGGTCCGTACCCGTCAGGATGTGTTCGCCTGCGATACCAATATCGATGCCACCCAGATCGTGCCGGCATCCAAGCTGGTTTCCGGCATCACCGGTTATCCGGTGCAACCGAACAAGGCCATCGTCGGCGCCAATGCCTTTGCCCATGAGTCGGGCATCCACCAGGACGGCGTGCTCAAGCATCGCGAGACCTACGAAATCATGAGCGCCGAATCGGTGGGTTGGACCACCAACCGGCTGACGCTGGGCAAACTTTCCGGACGCAATGCGTTCAAGACGCGCCTGCAGGAAATCGGCGTTGAACTGGAATCGGAAGAGGCGCTAAATGCCGCGTTCAAGCGTTTCAAGGAACTGGCCGACAAAAAACGCGAGATTTTCGACGAGGATCTCCACGCGCTGATCAGTGAAGAGAACCTCGAGCATATCGAGAACGAACGTTACAACCTGGTATCGCTGACCGCGCATTCGGAAACCGGCGAGCAGCCTTACGCCCACATCGTCATTTCCGACAACGGCAAGGAATTGCCTTCCAAGTCGGAAGGCAGCGGCCCTGTTGATGCTGCATTCAAGGCCATCGAGGCGCTGGTTACCAGCAAGGCTGAACTGCTGCTTTACTCGGTGAATGCCATTACCACCGGCACCGATGCGCAGGGTGAGGTCACGGTGCGCCTGTCGAAAGACGGACGGGTCGTCAACGGGCAGGGCGCAGATACCGACATTGTTGTCGCCTCGGCCAAGGCCTACATCAATGCGGTCAACAAGCTGTGTGCCAAGACTGAACGGCTGAATCCCCAGCTTTGAGCAAACGACAACATCGCGAAACCGGGTGGCCGGCATGCTGAAGTGGCTGGTGACCCTCGCGGTGGTGTTGTTCGTGCTCGGTATCGCCGGCCCTTGGCTGGCGAAGATGGGATTGGGTCGCCTGCCCGGTGACGTCAGCGTTGAGCGCCGCGGCCGACGTTTTTATTTTCCGGTCGCGACCAGCATCGTGTTGTCGCTGGCGCTGATGCTCATCCTGCGCGTGGTCAGGATCTGACGGCGCGGCTGGCCCGGACATGGGCGATGGCCAGCACAAAAAACAGGCTGGTCAGCGCAATTTCTGCAAGCCCCAGCATGCCGCTCATGCCTTGATCGGAATACGCACGGACTGTGCCTTCGGCGAAGTAAACCAGGATCAGCATCGTTGACGCGCGGAAGGTATACAGGCGGCCGCGGACGATTCCGGGCGCGATCCATAACAGCGGCAGAACTTTCAGTGCGAGCCATGAGCCGCCCGGCCGCAACGGCGCCAGCCACAGCTCCCATGCCAAACACAGAAGGATCAGCATCAACAGCATGCCAGCGGCTGCCAGATGCGTACCGCGCAAACGGGTCATTTCGTGAGCTTCAGTGTGATTTCAGCGAGACGCTTGCCAAGTGCGATACACAGTTTGCGTTCGTGTTCCGATACCGGCAGATCGCTGGCTGCACCGGCGTGATGGCTGGGGCCGTAAGGCGTGCCTCCCGTTGCTGTCGTCAGCAACTCCGGCGCCGAGTATGGCAAACCGACAATCAGCATGCCATGGTGCAGCAGCGGCAGCATCATCGAAATTAGCGTGGTTTCCTGTCCGCCGTGCAGGCTGGCGGTAGAGGTGAATACGGCCGCCGGTTTGCCGGCGAGCGATCCCTTGAGCCAGAGACTGGCAGTGCCATCCCAGAAGTATTTCATCGGTGCCGCCATGTTGCCAAAGCGTGTCGGCGAGCCGAGTGCGATACCTGCACATTCCTCCAGGTCGCTGAGTTCTGCGTACGGCGCTCCCTCGGGCGGGATGTCAGGTTCGCTTGCTTCGGCAACTGTTGAAACCCGGGGTACTGTGCGCAAACGCGCCGAAGCACCGGCCTGTTCGATGCCGCGGGCAATCAGCTGCGCCATCTCACGTGTGGCACCGTGGTGGCTGTAATAAAGCACGAGGATTTCAGGCATCGGGTTCTGTTGTTTCCGGAAAACTATTGAGCGGCGCGCACGCCGGCCGGTGGGGTGTAACGCCAGTTGCCGTCCCAGGCCCGCAGCACCATGTTCGGATATTCGGGTTTACCCAGGCTGCCGTTGTAGCGGCCCAGTGCGCGGAACAGATTGCCGCCTTCGATATCGACGTAGTGGCGGAGGATGGTGCAGCCGTAACGCAGGTTGGTACGCAGGTTGAACAGATTGTGCTCGGTGGTGCCGATCAGTTTGGCCCAGAACGGCATCACCTGCATATAGCCGCGGGCACCGGCACTGGAGACCGCGTATTTGCGAAATGCGCTTTCCACCTGGATCAGGCCCAGCACCAGCTGCGGGTCGAGTCCGGCGCGACGCGCTTCGTAATGCACGGTCAGCAGAAATTCCTCGCGCGCGACCCGGTCAGGAAATTTTTTTTCCAGCCGCGATGACATCGCCGCCAGCCAGGCGCGGGCTTCGCGTTCGTCATCAAAAGCAACGACTGGCGCGGCCTGATCGGCAATGGCGCGGTGCAGACTGGCCTGTACGCTCGCGGACAGAGGTTCGTATTTCTGTGCGCCGCTGTGAACGGTGAGCGGTGCGAGCAGCATCAGGCCGCTCAATGCCGTACTCAGTGCTGTGCTGATTCTCCGCATATCATTGATTTTAATGATGTTTCTGCATCGGTCAACGGCAGGGTGCGGGCTTCTGCATCGCGCCGGCCCTTGTATTCGATCTGGCCTTCCTTGAGACCGCGATCGCCGATGACCACACGATGCGGCACGCCGATCAGTTCCATGTCGGCGAACATGACGCCGGGGCGTTCATCGCGGTTGTCGAGAATGACATCAATACCGGCGGCGGTGAGGGCGTCATGCAGACGGTCCGCGGCTTCGCGGACTTGGGCGCTTTTGCCGTAGCCGATGGGCACGATGGCGACATCGAAAGGCGCGATGGCTTTCGGGAAAATGATGCCTCGCTCGTCGTAGTTCTGTTCGATCGCCGCAGCGACAACGCGTGTAGCGCCGATGCCGTAGCAGCCCATTTCCATGATCTGCGATTTGCCGGTCTCGTCGAGAAAGGCGAGGTTAAGCGCCTTCGAGTATTTTGTGCGCAGCTGGAAAATGTGGCCGACTTCGATGCCGCGGCAGAGTTCCAGAACACCCTTGCCGTCGGGCGAAGCGTCGCCGTTGACCACGTTGCGGATGTCGGCAAAAACCGGTTCTGCAAAGTCGCGGCCGATGTTCACGCCGGTCAGGTGGTGATCATTGTCATTGGCGCCAACGACAAAGTCCGCCATCGCGCCGACAGCGCGGTCGGCGATGACCGTGCCACTGAATCCGACGGGGCCGAGCGAACCGGGGTCTGCCTTGAATGCGGCGCGGATGGATTCAGCCGTGGCGAACGTCACCGGCTGCTGCACCTGCTCCAGTTTGCCGGCCTTGATCATATTGAGTTCGTGATCGCCGCGCACCAGCAGCAGCACGGGTTTGCCGTCGGTGCCGTCAACGACCACGGCCTTGACGGTGCGTTCCGCCGGCAGCTTCAGAAAAGCGCTGAGTTCGGCGATGGTCTTGACGCCGGGTGTGTGCACCTTCTGCATGGTTTGTGCTGCTGCCGGACGCGGCGTTGCCGGGGCGACGGCTTCGGCCAGTTCGACGTTGGCGGCATAGTCCGACTGCGGGCAGTAGGCGATGGCGTCTTCACCGGAGTCGGCGAGTACGTGGAATTCATGCGAGCCGGTACCGCCGATCGAACCGGTGTCCGCGGCGACGGCACGGAATTTCAATCCCAGCCGGGTGAAGATGCGGCTGTAGGTGTCATGCATATTGCGGTATTCGCGCACCAGATCGTCGTAGTTCACGTGAAAGGAATAGGCGTCTTTCATCAGGAACTCACGGCCGCGCATCACGCCGAAACGCGGGCGGATCTCGTCGCGGAATTTGGTCTGGATCTGGTACAGGTTCAGCGGCAACTGCCGGTAGCTTTTGATCTCGCGGCGGACGACGTCGCAGACCACTTCTTCATGCGTCGGGCCGAAGCAGAAATCACGCTGGTGGCGGTCCTTGATGCGCAGCAGTTCCGGGCCGTACTGCTCCCAGCGGGTCGACTCCTGCCACAACTCCGCCGGCTGCACTGCCGGCATCAGCAGTTCGATGGCGCCGCCGCGGTTCATTTCCTCGCGGATGATGGTTTCGACTTTGCGCAGCACGCGCAGGCCCAGAGGCATCCAGGTGTAAACGCCGCTGGTCAGGCGTTTGATCAGTCCTGCACGCAGCATGAGTTTGTGGCTGACGACTTCGGCTTCTGAAGGGGCTTCCTTCAGCGTGGAGATGAGAAATTGCGTAACGCGCATGCCTGTTCCAGATCGGGAAAAGGCCTTATTCTACAGGACACTAGAGCAACCTTCCCCCGGAAACACGATGCGATTTGTCCCGAAATGGCGCCTGCGCAAGCCCGCAGAGGACGCCAAGACTGTTTACGTCAGCGAAAAATACGGTGTGCGTTCCCTGCACCTCGGCAGCGACACTGTGCAGAGTTCGATGCGCATTTCGCGTCCGAACGACCTGGAGCTGTCCTATACCCGTTCGATGATGGCCTGTCTGCTGTTTCAGCCCGAGCCCCGCGATGTGCTGATGGTCGGGCTTGGCGGCGGGTCGGTGGCGAAGTTTGTGCGCCACTACATTCCGGCGGCACGTGTGCGGGTGCTGGAGATCGATCCCCAGGTCGTGGCGATCGCAAGACAGTGTTTTCTGGTGCCTGCTGACGAAGAACGCTTTGAGGTGATCATCGGCGATGGCGCCGAATACATGGCCCGCGAAGATATCGAGGCCGACCTGATCATGGTGGACGGTTATGACGCCGAGTCCCATGTCGAGGCGCTGGCGACCCGGGAGTTTTACGCCGATTGCCACGAACGGCTGAATCCCGGCGGCATGCTGGTGGTCAATCTGTGGGGCGGGGACCGTGAATTCAACGACGTTCTCAAGCGTATCGAGGAGGCCTTCCCGGGTGGCACGTTGTGCCTGAAGGCGCGCAAGCTGGGCAATGTGATCGCTCTGGCTTTCCGGGACGCCCCGGGACCTCAGCGCTGGTCTGAGTTGCGCCGGCGCGCGGCCGGTCTTGAACCGCTTTTTGGCGATCTTGAGTTTTCCCAGTTCGTGGCCGGCCTGCATGACATGAACCGGCACGATGATGAGCAGCTTTATCCCTGAAAACAGCCCGATTTGCGGGCTTTCAATGCCGGGGGATTTGTGAAAAAATCAGTCCATATGTTCAACGCATTCGGGGATGACCATGATCGACAGAGATGGCTATCGCCCCAACGTCGGGATCGTTTTGTGCAATTGGAAAAACGAGGTTTTTTGGGGTAAGCGGGTTCGCGAGCATTCGTGGCAGTTTCCGCAAGGCGGCATCAAGGGCGGCGAGCGTCCTGAGGCGGCGATGTACCGCGAATTGCATGAAGAAGTCGGGTTGAAGCCCGAACACGTGGAGGTGCTTGGGCGCACGCGGGACTGGTTGCGCTACGAGGTGCCTGAGCGCTGGCTGCGCCGGGAATGGCGCGGCAATTATCGGGGGCAGAAGCAGATCTGGTTTCTTCTGCGGCTGGTCGGTCGTGATTGCGATGTTTGTCTGCGCGCTTCTGAAAAACCCGAGTTTGATGCCTGGCGCTGGCACGACTATTGGGCGCCGACGCAGGATGTCATCGAATTCAAACGCGCGGTTTATGAGCAGGCGCTGAACGAGTTGTCCCGGTTCCTGGTAAAACGGCAGGATCAGCGCAAGCGTCAGCGAGCGCCGCTTGTAGACGCCTAGACTACCTTTTATCAGCGGATCTGCGGCAAGGCCGGTAAGGCAACGGTTCCGAACGAAGTTTCTCAAAGAGAACGGAGGCGGAAATGGTTCGCGACTATTCGGCAATCAAACCCGTAGCACTGCAGGTCGACAGCGGTTACGCACAGCCCACCCAGGCCGTTCTGGAGCGCGTACGTATCGACAGTCCGGCGGTCGATGTGATGACCGATCTCACCAGGATCACCGCAGTCATCATTCTGCCCGGCGATACCGTTGATGAAGCCCATCGCCGGATGATCCAGCGCGGCGTGCGCCTGCTGCTGGTGGTGGATGCGGATCGCCGTGTTCACGGTCTTGTTACGGCCAATGACGTTCTCGGCGAAAAGCCGGTTAAGACGGCGGTGCAGTAGGGTGTGCACCGCAGCGAAGTGCAGGTCCGCGACATCATGACGCCGCGGGACGCGCTGGAGGTGCTGGATATCCGCGATGTCGAAGCCTCGACGGTCGGGCATATCGTCGCCACGCTGAAAGCCGCCGGCCGCCAGCACACGCTGGTGGTGGATCAGGATGCGAAAGGGCGGCAGCGTGTCCGCGGTGTTTTTTCGGCAACGCAGATTGCGCGCCAGCTGGGCATTGCCATCACCACGGAAGCGGTCGCCCGCACTTTTGCCGATATCGAGGCCAGTCTCGGACATTGACCATGTTTTGTCATGGTCAATACGACGCCGATTGTTGACTATGCGCCATGGTGGTCTTACACTTCATTCACAGATTAGATTTAGTCTAATATGTGTGTCGTAGGTTGTTGCTGAACACGGAATTACGTAAGTGAAATTCAAGTAACCTATTGTTTTTAAAGGAGTTTTTATGCAACTCAAGAATTCGAAAACCCACGGCAATCTGAAAGCCGCTTTTGCCGGCGAATCACAAGCCAACCGCCGTTATCTCTATTTCGCAGCCAAAGCCGACGTTGAAGGTCAGAACGATGTGGCTGCCGTGTTCCGCTCCACCGCGGAAGGCGAAACCGGTCACGCCCACGGTCACCTGGAATACATGGAAGTTTGTGGTGATCCCGCGACCGATCTGCCGATCGGCCGCACCCGCGACAACCTGAAAGCCGCAATTGCCGGCGAGACCCACGAATACACCGACATGTATCCGGGCATGGCGAAAACCGCGCGCGACGAAGGTTTCGGCGAAATCGCCGACTGGTTCGAGACTCTGGCGAAAGCCGAGCGCTCGCACGCCAACCGTTTCCAGAAAGCCCTGGACGCATTGGCTGACTGATCCGCAATCTGGATCAAGCGGAGAAAGGGGCGCGTGTGCGCCTCTTTCTTTTCAGCACAACCCATTGAGTAATAGATCCGACCATGACCGCACGCGAAGGTAGTCTTGAGGCCCCGACCCGGCATCCCCTGGACTGGAAATCCGAGGATTTCTATAACGAGGAGAAACTCGACAAGGAACTCGAGCGGGTTTTCGATATCTGCCATGGCTGCCGGCGTTGCGTGAACCTGTGCACGGCCTTTCCCAAGCTGTTTGACCTGGTTGATGAGAGTCCGACGCTTGAAGTCGACGGCATCCCCAAGAAGGATTACTGGGAGGTCATTGACCGCTGTTATCTCTGCGACATGTGTTACATGACCAAATGTCCGTATGTGCCGCCGCACGAATGGAATCTGGATTTTCCCCACCTGATGCTACGTGCCAAGGCGGTGAAGTTCCGCAAGGGTGGCACCAGCTTCCGCGACAAACTGCTGTCCAGCACCGATGCCTTGGGCAAACTTGCCTCGATTCCGGTGGTGGTGCAGATGGTCAATGCGGCGAACAAGACTGCGCCGGTGCGCAAGGTCATGGACAGCGTGCTTGGCATCCACCAGGACCGCATACTGCCTGAATACGACAGCGCAAAATTCCGTTCGACCGCGAAACCGGATGCTTCATTCCCGGTCAGGGACGGCCAGCAAACACCGGGCAAGGTTGCGATCTTCTCGACTTGCTATGTGAATTACAACGAGCCGGGTATCGGCCACGATCTGCTGAAGATTCTCGCGCACAACGAAGTGCCTTCGATTGTGGTCGAAAAGGAAGCCTGCTGCGGCATGCCCAAACTTGAGTTGGGTGATCTGGAGGCCGTGCAGCGCAACAAGGAGCTTAATATCCCGGTGCTTGCGAAACTTGCGCACGAGGGTTATGCGATTCTCAGTGCTGTGCCGTCTTGCACGTTGATGTTCAAGCAGGAACTGCCGCTGATGTTCCCGAATGACGCTGATGTCAAAGCGGTTGCCGCCGCCATATTCGATCCCTTCGAATATCTGGTGTTGCGCCACAAGGATGGTCTGCTGAAAAAGGAATTCAGCAAACCGCTGGGCAAGGTGTCGTACCACATCCCCTGTCATCTGCGCGTGCAGAACATGGGGCAGAAGACGCGCGAATTGCTGGAGATGGTGCCGGAGACCAAGGTCACTACGGTCGAGCGCTGCGCAGGTCATGACGGCACCTGGGGTGTGAAAAGCGAATTCTTTGATCAATCGATGAAAATCGGCCGCCCGGTGTTCCGCCTGATGGGTGATGCCGAGCCCGATTACATCAGTTCCGACTGCGCCATCGCCGGACGTCATATCCAGCAGGGTATCGATGAAAGTAAAGCCGGTGAAAGTGGAGCAGGCGGCAGCGCGGAAAAACAACATCCTATTACCCTGATACGCATTGCATACGGACTGTGAGAATGAACATGCCGCAGATTTCACCCGATACCCTGATGCCGCTGGAGGTTTATGCCAAGGCGCGCCCTGAATTTCGCGCCAAGGTGATCGAGCACAAAAAAGACCGCACGCTTCAGCTCGGCGAGAACCTCACGCTGATTTTTGAAGATGAACTGACCATTCGCTACCAGGTGCAGGAGATGCTGCGCGTGGAGAGGATCTTTGAACAAGAAGGTATTCTCGATGAACTGGGCGCCTACAATCCGCTGGTGCCGGACGGCAGCAACTGGAAGGCCACCATGCTCATCGAATATCCCGACGAGAACGAGCGTCGCACCCGGCTCGCGCAGCTGATCGGCATTGAAGACAAAGTCTGGGTGCAGGTGGCCGGCAGCGACCGCGTTTTCGCGATTGCCGACGAGGATCTGGAACGCGAAAACGAACAGAAAACCTCGTCAGTCCATTTCCTGCGTTTTGAGCTGACCGCATCCATGGTCTCGGCTTTGCGTGGCGGCGGTGGCCTGGCCATGGGCGTTGATCATCCCAATTATTCGGCGACCGCGGCGCGGATTTCAGACGCCATGCGCGCATCGCTCATGGCCGATCTCGCCTGACGGGATCCAGGGCCGTCTCAAGAGTAGAATGAGCGGCATGCAAAAATTATTCGCACATTGGTTGCCGGGGGCTGTGCTTTTGTTTTTTTGCACGGCAGCGGTGGCGCAAAAGCAGTGGGATGGCTGGGACTATACCTTCGACCGGGAGATCACTCCCTGGTCGGAAATGCAGGCCCAGTTGCCGGCTTATCCCTCTGATGAAAACCTGATACCCCTGAATGTCAGTGCGATCACCACGCATCGCTATTTTGTCGACAGCAAGTCGGTTTCAACGGGGGATGACGGTATTGTCCGCTATACCATGGTCATCAAGACTTCCGGCGGTGCTACGAACGTTTCCTTTGAGGGCATTCGCTGTGAGTCGCGAGAGCAGAAATTCTATGCCATCGGGCGCAACGACAAGACCTGGGCCCGTGCGCGTAATCCGCAGTGGCGGCCGGTCGAATACCGGGACTCGATTGCCCATCACAATACCTTGTACCGTGAATACTTCTGCGACGGTAAATTTATGATCAGTCCGGCGGAGAAGATCGTCAGTGCCCTGCGCGCCGGACCGCGACCTGCGCAATAACGCCTGATGCATCGTAGCCGGACTGCTTACAGCAATACCAGATTATCCCGGTGCATCAGCTCCGGTTCATCGACATAACCGAGCTTCGCTTCAATCTGGCTGGACGGTGTGCGCAGAATGCGCATGGTCTCGGCAAAGCTGTAGTTGATCAGGCCGCGGGCAATCTCCCGTCCGCTTTCATCCAGACAGCTGACCACTTCACCGCGTTCGAAATCGCCGCTGGCCTCACAGACGCCGACCGGCAACAGGCTTTTGCCGTCCACCAGCAGCGCTTTGACGGCGCCGGTATCCAGCGTGACCCGGCCGCGTACCTGCAGGTGGTCGGCGAGCCATTGCTTTCGCGCTGCGACCGTGGCCTGTCCTGCCATCAGCTGGGTGCCGACGCGTTCGCCCTTGGCGAGGCGCAACAGCACGTCTTTTTCATGTCCAGATGCGATGACGGTGTGCGCACCGCTGCGCGCGGCGCGCTTCGCGGCGAGGATCTTGGTCAGCATGCCGCCACGTGCAATCGCACTGCCGGTAGAACCGGCGATGGTTTCGAGGAACGGGTCGCCTGCGACGCCTTCTGAAACCAGTGTTGCGGCCGGATCCTTGCGCGGATCGGCGCTGTAGAGGCCCTGCTGATCGGTGAGGATGATCAGTGCGTCGGCTTCAATCAGGTTGGTGACAAGGGCGGCGAGCGTATCGTTGTCGCCGAAGCGAATCTCATCAATGGCTACGGTGTCGTTTTCATTGATCACCGGGATCACGCCGAGGTCGAGCAGGGTGCGCAGCGTCGAACGCGCGTTGAGATAACGCTTGCGGTCGGCGAGGTCCTCATGGGTCAGCAGGATCTGCGAAGCCAGCAGGCCGTGGCTGCGGAAACAGGATTCATAAACCTGCACCATGCCCATCTGGCCGACAGCGGCTGCAGCCTGCAGTTCGTGCAGCGCGTTCGGGCGGCGCGACCAGCCCAGACGCTGCATGCCTTCGGCGATGGCACCGCTGGAAACCAGAACCACTTCCCTGCCGTCGTGGCGCAGGCGTGCGATCTGCTCGGCCCAGCCGGTGAGTGCGGCGTGATCGAGCCCCAGCCCGGAGTTAGTGACCAGCGCGCTACCGACTTTGACCACCAGCCGTCGGGCCTTGTGGATCACGGATTGCGCAGCGCTGCTCATGCTTCCGCCTTGACCGTTTTCTTTCGCGCGGTCTTTTGCGGTTTGTCCTGCTGCTGTTCCAGATGCTCCATTGCGGCAAAGACCAGCGGCCGGCAGCCGTCGCCGCTGATCGCGGAGATGGCGAAGTGCTTGCGGCTGACGCCCAGTTTTTTCAGCAGTGTCTGCACGAGTTTTTCGCGGTCTTTCTCGGGGACCAGGTCGAGCTTGTTGAATACCAGCCAGCGCGGCTTGCGGTACAGGGCCTCATCATACTTGCGCAGCTCACGTATCAGCGCCTTGGCGTCGCGTACGACATCGGCATCGGGATCCGGCGGCACAACATCAATGACATGCAGCAGCAGTTTGGTGCGCGCCAGATGGCGCAGGAACTGATGGCCCAGTCCAGCGCCTTCCGCGGCGCCTTCGATCAGACCCGGAATGTCGGCGACGACAAAACTGCGGTTCTCGTCGGCACGGACCACGCCGAGGTTCGGCTGCAGGGTCGTGAACGGGTAGTCCGCCACTTTCGGACGTGCCGCCGAGATGGCCCTGATCAGCGTGGATTTGCCGGCGTTGGGCATGCCCAGCAGGCCGACGTCCGCCAGAACCTTGAGCTCGAGCTGGAGATAGCGCGAAACCCCCGGCTCGCCGAAAGTGAACTGCCGCGGCGCGCGGTTGGTGCTGGATTTGAAGTGGAGATTGCCCAGTCCGCCTTGCCCGCCCTTCGCCAGCGTGACGCGGTCGCCGTCGTGTGCGAGGTCGAACAGGATTTCGCCGGTCTCGGCGTCGCTGACCACAGTGCCCACCGGCATGCGCA
>Ga0078894_10001442_pt1 | contig 17608 bp, 13 predicted proteins | sample LauGreSu1BDMLBSD_2_FD_67506 | JGI IMG/M metagenome (GOLD analysis project Ga0078894, IMG submission 67506) | Freshwater lake microbial communities from Lake Michigan, USA - Su13.BD.MLB.SD (version 4) (version 4) | ecosystem: Environmental > Aquatic > Freshwater > Lake | place: Lake Michigan... | reverse complement strand
TTTTTTCAATATTTGCAGGTTACTCAAACATTAGTGAAACAGAAGGAGTAAAAGTGGCAGATTTATAGCATAAAAAAACCACCATAACAGCTGTTACAGTGGTTTTCGTGACCCCGTCAGATTTTGGTCCACTACATTTATATTCGTCTCATTTCGTTTTATTGCCTGATAATCAACGGTTAACAAATAATTAATATGGTATATACGTGAATCAGCGCGCATCAAAATGCATGTGTTGTTTTACCTATGTTTTACCGGTTTTGCCTACTCTAATTTTGTCAAATCATGATTCCAGGAATTGCACTATTTATTTTTAAGGATAAGGTAAACAAAAACGGTGAAGTGAAGATTTACATAAGATTCACCAGTAACCGCCGTTCTTCTTACGTCTGCACAAACATTCTTATCCCTGTTAAGTTTTGGGACAAAAAGCGCCAACGTGTTAAATCATCCTTCGAACAAGCGAATGCTATCAACATGCTTCTAGAAAAGAAAATGTCTGAGATGAGAGAGCAGCTAATGATAAAAGCTATGGGTGTCCGGCATATTACATCCAAGCAAGCCAAGTCATTGGGTGTAAAAAAGGGGGATCTTTCTTTTTTTGCCTTAGCTGACTCGTATGTTGATCAATTGAACAAGTCTGCTAAAATTGGGACCGCTGATAAAGTGAGATCAATCTTCTCCAAATTTGAAGGGTATTTAGGGGGGAGAAGTGTAACTTTTTATGATATAGATGAAAATGTTCTCACTGATTACCAGTCGTATTTACGCAACACACTCAAAAATAGTATCAATACAATATATACAAACTTGAAGACAATCCGGCGTATTTTCTCCATTGCAATTGAGAAAAACATAATCGGTTTGGAGAGTGATCCATTTAAAAGAGTAAAGCTAAAGGCTGAAAAGGCTATAAGGCCTTTTTTGTCTGAAGACGAACTAAAAAGACTAGTTGATTTAAAGCTAGTAGTTGATAGTGATTTGGAAAGGGCTAGGGATGTCTTTGTTTGGACCATTTTTACTGGTGGTATGAGGATAAGCGATGTGCTCCTTTTAAAAAAGTCCAATATCGAAGGAGATTTTATTGTGAACCGGATAAAGAAAACCGGCACCCCACATAGGATCAAAATGCCTGTATATGCCAATCAAATACTCCAAAAATACCTTTCTCGTATACAGGCGGCTGATGGGTATGTTTTCCAAATGATCCCTGATGATTTAACTGAGAGTGATTCATTACTACTTGATCGAGCGGTGTGTCTTGCAACTTCCACATATAATAAAAGTCTAAAAAAACTGTCCCAAGCGGCCAATATAGAAAAGAATTTGAGTAGCCACATTGCCCGCATTTCTTTCATAACGATGGCTATTTCTTCTGGGGTAGACATGACTACAGTTCAGGGAATTGCTGGCCATTCAGATATGGAAATGACAGCTCACTATTCAAAATACATAGATGTACAAGGACATAAAGCTCTCGGAGTAATCGAAAATAAAATAGTTAATGATTTGTTAACACGAGATGAAGGTGGTATGACAATAAATAGTTGTAATATTGCATAGAAATTATGAAATACTACCAGGATTATATCGCAATGCTTGATGATAGATTTATTGATGACAAGTCTTTTGTTGATCTTGACAAACACTCAGGTTATGAAGTGGAAGAGCAAATAAAGAGATTAACATACGACTTGCAAATGATGCCATCCAGTGAAAAAGAAATTTTGATTAAAGGATTGAAGCTCATGTCGGAGCTAGGTTGTTATAAATCCGCTCTTTCAGCTTCAATTAATACTGCCATTGTTTCTGATACCAGAGAGCCAGATAATAGGTACGTACATGTAAGAGGATCTGTTCTTTTCGAAAAAAAGAAACGTGTTTGGGTGAGCCATTATGTAGGAGAAGAAGATAAGTATATTGACAAAAATGGCAAGCTAGAACTAGGACTCAAAAGATATTTCCGAATATTTGTAGTGGTAAAACTAATTGACCGTTTAAAAAGGCTTGCCCTTGGAGCTCTTGATGAGGAATAAATTTTTTTGTCTCAAAAATATAACAATAAAAAGTTGTAACAATTAAAAGGATATATATGGTAAAATTAAAGGGTTTTTATTCTAAAGCCGAGTTGGCGGAGTCCCTTGGCGTTTCGAAGAGAACAGTTGATAACTGGATGTCAAATGGTAAAATAAGTTTCACCAAGGTAGGCCGGAAGGTTATTTTTTCTGATGATGATCTGGAGTTACTAATTAGAAACTTTCACCATGATGCATTCTATCATCAAAAGCAGTATCAGCAAAAGTTGGACAATTACCTTGATCGAAAAAAAACAACAAATTCTTTACTCAATGAATCGTAATACTCCCCAAATGGCCTTAATAATGTTGATAGTGTCCAGCGGTAGGGTTGATTACCATTAGCTATCTGAAAAGTTAAATGTTGGGTTCGGGGACTACCAACCAGAAGTATAGTCCTTTTGAAGACATAGACTTCCAAAGGTTGAAACACCTTTTTAAAACCAACGGCTGGGGGCTGCTTCGAAAAACATGATAGCAGGCTAGCCATAAATTTCCAAAAATGACAACTAATTTCTATGGAGAGGACATCAATCCGAACCCCAAAGCAGAATTTCCTATTGATCAAGCAAGTATAAGCTGCACCGGAAATTCAGAAACACAGACTGATGTGTTTGAAATCCCTGATCTTGAAAAATCGATAACTGAGAAATATGGAATTCCTCCAGAGGATCTATCGTTTGAAAAGACCATCCCTACTAATCATAGGAATGTTATGAACGCACTTTTAAATGAGGTTCGACCTGTTGATTTTTATGAAAGAGCAGGTTTAGATCAAGGGCAGCAGTTAACAAACAAGCAATTACATGTAATTATAAATGATGAAGTGCAGAGAATCGCTAAAGAGAGAAAGTGGGGGCTATGCACCCATAACCAGGAGGTTCACGTTTATAACAGCGAATATTGGGCTGGTATTCCTTTTGAAGAAATAAAAGTGTTTTTGGGTACGGCGGCACTGAATATGGGTGTTGAACCCCTATTAGCGAGACATTATTCCTTCACGGATGCTCTTGGTAAACAGTTTACAGCGTCTTCCTACCTTGAAAAGCCAGAAAAGAAGAAGGAAGAAATTACCATAAACCTTTCAAATGGCACTTTCGTCATTAATCCTCAGGAGAGAAGATTGCGTGGATTCCAGGCTGAGGATTTTATGACCTACAAACTCCCGTTTTGTTATGACGCAGATGCTGATGCAAAACAATTTAAAAATTACCTATGTGAGGTTTTACCTGAGGCACAGGCTCAGATGGTTCTCGCGGAGTTTATCGCCTACGTTTTGATTCCAAACAGGGTTTTGGCTCTTGAAAAAGCGCTTGTTTTGTATGGGGATGGGGCTAATGGAAAGTCCGTCTTCTTTTCCATAATCTGTGCTCTACTTGGAAATGAAAATGTTTCGAACTATGGGCTCGAGTCTTTAACCAACCCCTCTGGATACCACAGGGCAAAACTGGGAAGCTATTTACTTAACTATGCCAGTGAGATATCTCCCACAATGAATTCAACTATTTTTAAGCAGTTGGTCAGTGGGGAACCTGTTGAAGCCAGACTTCCCTATAAGGAACCATTTGTACTGCGTGATTATGCAAGATTTATCTTCAATACGAACCAGCTTCCAAAGGATGTTGAGCAAAATGAGGCCTTTTTTAGGAGGTTCCTGCTTGTTCATTTTGGTATTACAATACCTGAAGAGAGGCGAGATCCTGATCTTGCAAAGAAAATTATATCCGAGGAGCTGCCTGGAATATTCAACTGGGTCTTGGAGGGGTTAGACCGCCTCTTGGAGAACAAAAACTTCACGAAATCGGCTAGTATTGATTACGCTCTGGCGGAGTACAAGAAAAAGTCAGACTCTGTTCATTTGTTTCTAGAGGATAAGGGGTATATAAAATCCGCAGAAAAAGACATATTTGTTCAATCCATTTATCTGGAATACAAAGAATATTGCTCTGAATTTGGGTATAAGGTTTGTTCCCTCAAGGTATTTACAGAAAGACTGAGGACAATTGGTTTTACAATACACCGAATTACAAGGGGTAATGTTGTGAACATCACGAAATAATGTTTATTTCAAAGCGTCATTTGCAGCATTTCCAACATTGGGAATGTTGCAGATGTCGCAAATGTAGCTTGAGATAAACATTTATTCCAATGACAAATGCCCTGAAAATCACTATTTTATATTAAATTCGTACAAGCACCTATTTATTTCAAGGTACTTTTTCAGATGCTCAACCAAACACCAGAACAAATTGCTAGGGATAATATCGACAGGCAGCTTATTGCCTGTGGTTGGGTAATTCAGGATAAAAGGGCAATCAACCTATCCCTGGGAATTGGAATTGCTGTGAGGGAATACCAAACAGATGTTGGTCCGGCTGATTACGTTCTGTTTGTGGAGGGAAAACCAGTTGGTGTTATAGAGGCAAAACGAGAGGAAGAGGGTGAAGCATTCACAGCCCACGAAAGCCAGGTGGAGGAATATGCCAAGGCGAAATTAAAATATATCAACAATGAGCCTCTGCCTTTTTTATACCTCAGTACTGGCGTAATTACACGTTTCACAGATACCAGAGATCCGAAACCCAGGTTTAGGGAGGTATTTACATTTCATCGTCCTGAAACCCTAGCCAAATGGACCAGGAAAGTCTCATCCGTTAGATCTCGCATGGAAAGCGATTTCCCAGCCTTGGATCCTTCAGGTCTGAGGGAATGTCAGGTGGATGCAATTACAAACCTTGAAACTTCTTTCAAAAAAAATCGGCCAAAGGCATTGGTACAGATGGCGACTGGTTCTGGAAAGACCTTCACTGCCATAACTTCTGTCTACCGATTGTTAAAACATATCAAAGCAGCGCGTATTCTCTTCCTCGTGGATACAAAGAACCTGGGCGAACAGGCTGAGGGTGAGTTTAGAAAATTCCAGCCTCAGGATGATAACAGGTTGTTTCCAGAGTTGTATGGTGTGAGCAGACTGACCAGTTCATTCATCCCGGAGGATAGCCAGGTGTACATTAGTACCATTCAGCGTCTATATAGTATTTTGAAGGGTACGGAGCTTGATGAAAGCGCTGAAGAAGAAAACCCAAATGAACAGCGCTCCTATTCAAAGGAGCCTATGCCAGTTGTCTATAGCCAGAAGCTGCCCATAGAGTTTTTTGATTTTATCATCATTGACGAATGCCACAGGAGTATTTATAATCTATGGAAACAGGTACTGGATTATTTTGATGCGTTTCAGGTGGGATTGACCGCTACCCCGGATAACAGAACCTTTGGATTTTTCAATCAGAATGTAGTTTCAGATTACGGATATGAAAAGGCAGTAGTGGACGGGGTACTGGTCCCATATAATGTGTACACCATTGAAACGCAGATATCCAAAGATGGTGCAGCCATTAAGATGGGTGAGATGGTAGATAAGCGCGAGCGAATTACCCGGAAGAAGTTTTGGGAGGCTGTTGATGACGACGTCCAATATTCAGGTAAGCAGCTGGATAAGGATATTGTCAATCCCAGCACCATTCGTTCCATCATAAGGGAAGTGAAAAATCAACTTCCTACAATGTTCCCAGATCGAATTGATGGCAAGGGATCGTTTGAGGTTCCAAAGATGCTGATTTTTGCAAAGACAGATAGCCATGCTGAAGATATCATTGATATTGTTCGTGAAGAGTTTGATGAGCGCAGTGATTTCTGTAAGAAAATTACATACCAGAGCAAGGAAGATCCCAAGACCATCCTATCTCAATTCAGGAATGATTATTATCCGCGTATTGCAGTAACAGTGGATATGATTGCAACAGGAACGGATGTTCGTCCTTTGGAGGTGCTGTTGTTCATGAGGGATGTAAAGAGCAGAAGTTACTATGAGCAAATGAAGGGAAGAGGAACTAGAACTTGTTCTCTGGAAGAACTCCGGGCAAAAGGGACACCTTCAGCCAAATATGCCAAAGATCATTTTGTCATCATTGATGCAATAGGAGTAGAACAATCACAGAAAACGGACAGCAGACCATTGGAAAAAGCACCATCTGTTTCTCTGAAGGAGGTATTGCAGAGAATTGCCGTAGGAGATAGGAGTGAAGAAATGGTGTCAACGCTTGCCAATCGTTTGTTGCGTTTGGATAAACAGATCAATGCTTACGAAAAACAAACCTTTGAAGAGAAGGCCCAGGGAAAGGGTATATCAGAAGTGGTAAGGCAGCTGCTGTATGCCCATGATCCGGATACAAAAGAAAATATAGAGGCTGAGGTTAAGTCTGAGCATCCTCAAGAATCTCCATCAGTCATTCAAGAAAAGGTAAAGGAAAAGCACCAGGCTATATTGGACAATGCAGTGAACGTTTTTAATAATCCAGCGCTGAGGGAGTTTTTGGTGGATGTAAGAAAGAAGTATGACCAGATCATTGATACAGTGAACATTGATAGTGTCACCAGAAGTGGTTGGGTCAAGGATCAGCTAGCTGAAGCTGAGCAGTTGATGTTGGATTTCAAGACTTGGATTGAGGAACATAAAGATGAAATCACTGCTTTACAGATCTTTTATGATCAACCCTACAGAAGGCGAGAAATTACATTTAAGATGATCAAGGATCTCAGTGAGTATATTTTAAGGAGTAAACCCAACTTGGCCCCATTGAAGGTATGGAAGGCATATGAGCAGTTGGAAAGTGTATCTGGGCAGCCCAAGAATGAATTGATTACTTTGGTATCATTGATCAGAAGAGTTGCAGGTATCGATACAGCTTTGACACCTTTTGATAAAACTGTTGATAAAAATTTCCAAGCATGGGTATTTAGGAAACACCAAGGGGCAAGCAACAAGTTCACAAAAGATCAAATGGAGTGGTTATACCTGCTGAAAGATCATATTGCAACCAGTATTCACCTGAATACAGATGATCTGGATTATACACCATTTGATGCTTTAGGTGGTAGAGGTAAAATGTGGCAGCTCTTTGGAACAGAGATGGAAACAATTATTGAAGAATTAAATGAGGTATTAGTAGCATGAGTGAACAAAAAACACCTAACAGTTGGGTTATAAGTACACTTGGTTTCTTCATGAAGACAGGAACAGGATCTGTTAATCCAGCTCAATTTCCCAAAGAGGAGTTTGATTTGTACAGCATACCTTCATATGATCAATATGTCCCAGAAAAAATCTTTGGGTCAGAGATTGGTTCATCTAAAAAGGTTGTCGTTGAAAATGATGTTTTACTTTCAAGGATTGTTCCCCATATTCAAAGAAGTTGGGTAGTTGGTGCAAGTCAAGGAAGGCGACAAATTGGTTCTGGAGAATGGATAATATTTGATGGTAGTAAAATATCAACTCATTTCTTGAGGTATTTTCTCTTGTCTTACAATTTTCACCAAAAGTTCATGAAAACAATTTCTGGCGTTGGTGGCTCTTTAACTCGTGCTAATCCCAATCAGACAGCAGAGTTTAGTTTTCCTCTACCACCACTAAAAGAACAACAGCGTATTGTTGCCAAGATAGAGGAGCTTTTCTCTGAATTAGATAAAGGCATTGAATCACTCAAAGCAGCACAGCAGCAGCTGAAGGTATATAGACAAGCAGTTCTAAAGTATGCGTTTGAAGGTAAACTTACCAATCCAGATGTAAAAGATGATGAATTACCTGAGGGATGGAAGGCTTGTAAATCTGGTGATATAATGGATTTTATTAACAGTGGCAGCACTCCAACAAGTGAATTCCTGTCTGATAATTTTGGAGATGTTCCATTTTTAAAAGTCTATAACTTAAATTTTGATGGCACTCTTAATCATACTAAAAATCCTGTATTTGTAAAACAGACAATACATAATAGTAAGATGAAGCGTTCTATTTGTATGCCAAATGATGTTTTAATAAATATTGTAGGTCCTCCATTGGGAAAAGTATCAATTGTATCAAAACACTATCCAGAGTGGAACATCAATCAAGCTATTGTAGCTTTTAGACCAAATGAAAAGATTATATCTAAATTTTTATCGTATCAACTACAAAATCAAGTGTTAATTCAATGGCTTGAAGGTACTTCAAAAGCAACAGCTGGTCAATGGAATGTAAAGGTTTCAACATGCAGAGAAATTCCTTTGAATGTACCAACTAGTGTTAAAGAGCAAGAGAAAATTGTAATAGAAATAGAATCACGCCTGTCAGTCTGCGACAAAATAGAAGAAAGCATTGAGCAAGGATTACAACAAGCAGAAGCACTGAGACAAAGTATACTGAAGAAAGCATTTGAAGGTAAGTTGGTTCCGCAAGATCCAAATGATGAACCAGCAAGTGTACTATTAGAGCGCATAAAATCAGAACGAGCTTCGTTCCAACCAGAAAAAAAGACAAGAACGAAGAAATCAAAAGTTTAACATGAGTACAGAAGCAAACAATACGTCCAGTATTATCAGTAAAGTATGGAGTTTTTCAACTGTCCTGAGGGATGATGGTGTAGGGTACGGTGATTATCTGGAACAGCTGACATATTTGTTGTTCTTGAAAATGGCAGATGAGTTTAGCAAACCACCTTATAACAGACCTTTACCAGTACCCAAGCATTACAACTGGCAGGCGCTGACAGATAAACGAGGTGCAGAATTGGAAATTCACTACACCAATACCCTTCGTGAGTTGGCCAATGCAAAGGGATTCCTGGGTCAGATCTTTACGAAGAGTCAGAACAAGATCCAGGACCCTGCAAAGTTGTTCAAGCTCATTGACATGATTGACAAGGAGCAATGGAGCAGCATGGGTGCTGACATCAAGGGTAAAATTTATGAGGGTTTACTAGAGAAGAACGCAGAAGATACCAAAAGTGGTGCCGGACAATACTTCACCCCACGTGCACTCATCAGGGCAATGGTGGCTTGTATTCGCCCAGAACCCTTAAAGACCATAGCAGATCCCTCTTGTGGAACAGGAGGTTTCTTTCTCGCAGCCTATGACTTCATAGCCAATCCAGATAACTACTCCCTAAATAAGGAACAGAAGCAGTTTCTCAAAATGCAGACCTTCTATGGCAATGAGATTGTTGCCAGTACCAGGAGAATGGCTTTGATGAATCTTTTCCTGCATAATATTGGTGATTTTGAAAGCGACAGCCATATTTCCCCAGCTGATGCGTTGATTTCAGATCCTGGGTACCGAGTAGATTATGTACTTGCCAATCCACCCTTTGGAAAGAAGAGTAGCATGACTTTCACCAATGAAGAAGGAGAGCAGGATTCAGAAGATCTGACATATAACCGACAGGATTTTTATGTAACTACAAGCAACAAGCAGCTCAACTTCATGCAGCATATCAAAACAATGCTGAAAACAGATGGTAAGGCTGCTGTGGTTCTCCCAGATAATGTGCTATTTGAAGGAGGCGTTGGGGAAACGGTGCGGAAGAAACTGCTGGATACAACCAACCTACATACCATTCTGCGATTACCTACAGGTATTTTCTACAAACAAGGTGTAAAAGCGAATGTTTTGTTCTTCGATAACAAACCTGCGTCAAAGAATCCATGGACCAAGGATATATGGTTCTATGATTTCAGGACCAACATTCACTTTACGTTGAAGAAGAATCCGTTGAAATTGGAGGATCTTCAGGATTTTGTTTCATGTTACAATGCTGCCAACATCAACAAGCGGAAAGAAACATATAATCAAGATTCCAATCCAGAAGGAAGATGGAGAAAGTTCACTTATTCAGAAATAATTGAACGTGATAAAACTAGTTTGGACATCACCTGGATAAAAGATAAAAGCCTGACTGATCTGGACAACTTGCCTGATCCGGATGTATTGGCTTCTGAAATTATCGAAAACCTCGAAGCTGGAATTGAAAGTTTTAGGGAGATCATGTTGAACTTGAAATAACACATAAACACTAACCATGCAAACCCAAAAGTATTCAGTTAACCAACACCATATTTCAACTTTCTTGGCTTTTGTTCGGGATGGTCAAATCGCCATTCCAGAGGTACAGCGGCCATTTGTTTGGGATTCTTCCAAAGTAAGAGACTTACTTGACAGTTTATACAAAGGATATCCGATTGGATATGTTATCACCTGGCAGAACCCCAATGTTCGTTTAAAGGATGGCAAGTTGTCAGAGGGTAAAAAGATCTTGATTGATGGTCAGCAAAGAATTACGGCTCTAAAAGCAGCAATTTTGGGCGATTATGTCATGAACAAAGAATACGATAGGGTACGTATAAAAATTGCATTTAATCCCAAAACAGAATCTTTTGAAGTACAAAACCCTGCTATATTTAAGGATAAATCATGGATTCCTGATGTTTCCGAAGTAATGAACTCCGGCAGCATAATTCAAGTAGTCAGACAATATTTAGAGCTCAATACCGACTTAGACCCTACTATTATCGAGAGAAATATTAGCAATTTGCTTTCAATTCAGCATAAGCAAGTCGGAACCATAGATTTGGCACATGATCTTGATATTGAAACAGTTACAGAAATTTTTATCAGGATAAATTCTCAGGGTGTTGTCTTGTCACAAGCTGATTTTGCGATGAGCAAAATTGCATCAAATGAAAAATTACAAGGTCCTAACCTTCGTAAATCTATAGATTACTTCTGTCATTTGGCCGTTTCTCCTCAGTTTTTCGAGCATATCCGGGATCATGACAAAGATTTTGCCTCTACTGACTATTTTAAGGCAATGACTTGGTTAAAAAATGAGAGAGATGATTTGTATGATCCCAGCTATACCGATATGCTAAGGGTTTCTTTCACGTCAGAGTTTAAGAGAGGAAAGATGTCTGATCTTGTAAGCTTGTTATCTGGTAGAAACTTTGAGACCCGTGATTTTGAAGAATCCATTGCAGCTGATACATTTGAACGAATGAAATTTTCGGCACTTCGTTTTATGAAGGAAGACTATTTCAAGAAGTTTGTTATGATCATTCGGTCAGCTGGTTTTATTACACCTGAATTGATCAGATCTAAAAATGCACTTGATTTTGCTTACATTATTTACATTAAGCTGCGAGAGGAGGGTGTTCCTCAGGCAGAGATTGGTAGGTTTGTTTCAAAATGGTTTGTTTTTTCAGTATTAACCAGCCGATATGGCGGCTCTCCAGAGAGCACTTTTGACTATGATATCAAGCAAATGTCTAATAGGCCATTTAAAGAATATTTGGAGTCTGTCGAACAGGCCGAGCTCTCTGACTCTTTCTGGAATTTTGGGCTTATTCAAAGGCTTGATACATCTGTAGGAAGTAGTCCGGTATTTCATGTATACCAGGCTGCACAGGTAAAAGGGCAAGACAGAGGTTTTCTTTCCAGGGATATAACTGTTGCTGACATCATTTTATACAAAGGGGATATACATCACATTTTTCCTAAAAACTATCTTAAGACGAACAACAAATCAAGGGGCGATTACAATCAAATTGCAAACTATGTTTTGATGCAGCAAGAAATAAACATTGCAATAGGTGCAAAATCACCTAATATCTATTTCAATGAATTGCGCGATCAGTGTAATGGTGGAAAGCTTAAATATGGGGCAATAGACACTTTAGATGAGTTGCTGCAAAATTTAAAAACACATTGTATACCTGAATCAATTTTTGATTCTAAAGTAGATAGCTACGATGATTTTCTTATTGAAAGAAGGAAGTTGATGGTTGAAAAAATGAAAAATTACTATGCTAGTTTATAAAATCACTCTGTTTCAATTGCTTTAATAAGTAAGATTATGAATTTGAATTGAATAAAAATTAAACAATGCCTACAATCTCTACGTCATTTCTGGAGGTTCTTAAAAAGAAACTGAGTTTTGGAAGTACAAGGTCGATTTTGTTGAATTGTCTCCCTGGTCGTATTTCATCTCGTTTGGCTTTAAATGATTTTGACCTAGTAAAAACTGGCTTATCAAACGAGTTTATTGATAAATTAACATCAACTCATGACTTTGACTTCAAGTTTTCAATCAAATTTGAGGTAAATAAAAAAGATGATTCTATTGAAATCCAACAAGAAAAGGAAAGGCAAAACGGGAAAAAACAAAAATTAGAGAGAAGGTTAACTAATATCAAATATGATCATGATGATATTCTGAAGGAACAAGGAGTTGAAACTTTTGGTCTAGGATTTCCTTTACTTGTTCGCAGAAATCCGAATGACATAACAAAGGTTATTACATCACCTATTTTTATTTGGCATTTAGATATTAAACAGTCTTTTGATCAGAGCAGGGGTTGGCAAATATCGAGAAAAGCTGATAGGGGTATAATGGTCAATGAAGCTCTAAGGGCATATTTAATGGGTGATCAACATGTAGATTTGCCAAAGCTTCCAGAGACTATGCTTGAAGATGGGCTATTAGAGAAACATGAACTTGAATCTTTCATAAATGATCTCAAGCTAAAACTAAATATTAATCTGCCAGATTCATTTAGTTGGGATATAGAGGATATACCTGAAAAAATCGTAGCTGATGAAGAATCTATTGGTGGCTCACGAATTATCTTTAGCGGTGTATTCGGGATTTATAAAAGCCAAAAGCAAAGTCTCATAAATGATATTGAGCAAATTCTAACTCAAGTAAATGTACAATCTGATGAACTTATAGGTTCTTGGGAAATTACAACAACACCAATCGAAGTAGACCCAAGTCAAAATTCTGTATTGAGGTCCTTGTCAAGTAACAATAAAATAGTTATTCAAGGCCCCCCGGGAACAGGCAAGAGTCAAACACTAACTGCAATAATAACTACGGCTTTATCCGATAAGAAAAAAGTATTGGTTGTATGTGAAAAAAGAACTGCGTTAGAAGTGTTATATCAAAATATAATCACAAAGTATCCTTATTTAGAAAAAGTAATTGCTTTACTAGAGGATGTCTCTTCTGATAGAAATGTATTGGTAAAAAATGTTCGTGATAGAGAAAGTAACCCAGATTTGTTTACTTGTGATAAGAAAGTTGTAGATGACTTGAGACAATCTACAAAATTCTATGAGAAAATCATATCTGAGGCAGACCTGAATTACAGCGGTTTGAGGAAATATATTTTAGATAATAAAAGATGGATTGATTTAGTAGCTGAATGGATAAGTTTGGGAGTTGATATTCAAGAAATAGCAGAATTGGGATGGTTTTCGCTCCAAATTGAATTTTTAGATTCGTTTGAGTCAATTGCACCTATTTCCGTTCAAATTCAAGATTTAAATAGAAAATTTATAACAGTTAAGGATATTTTATCAACGTATGATGTTCGGTATAATCAAGATTATGATTATACAAGTACGTCGGATATTAATACAAAATTAAAAGTACTCTCATATAACCTTTCGAATACTTTCAGTAGTTTAGAAAGTGAAATAAATCTTTATAGTGAATTTGCAGATACAAAGTCAAAATTAGAAACTGACAGTATTTTGAAAATTTGTGATGAATTCAGTTTATTATTTGAAGAGTTAAATAAGTTGTTCAAAAATCCTTTTTCTCCGTCTTTCCTAGAAAGGCTAAAGCTTGTTTTCAATTCACAAAAATCTGAAATTTCCCAGCGTATTTCAATGTTAAATGAACTAGCAACAAAGTTGGATTCATTCATTTGTGAATATCTCGATAATTCAATTCACCACGATAGAATAGAAAGAATTGACATATTCATAAAATCAAATGAAGGATTACTTCGCGAAAAAATTAATAATAGACTACATACGGTATCATCGATTAAAAAGCAAATAATTAATGCGGATAAAATTGAAAATATAATTAATGAGATACATTCAATTTGTACTCAATTATCAACAATTATAAATTTGATGCCCTTTGATAGTAAATCAGATGATATTCGAGATAAACTAGTTTACTGGAAAACTAATGTAGGTTATATAGGTGATGCCATTATTAATGAAGAAGAAATTGATAATTATTTTGATTGGAAAAGATCATTAAGTAAAGTAGATTTTAATATTCGGAATTTAGTCCAATCATTTATTTCAAAAAATCAAATTAATTGGTTGGAGACATTTAATAAAGTATTTCTTTACAGAACATTAATTAAGGTGTCTCGTGACAATGATTTCATTACTAATGAAACTCATCTTAGTGATATTGAAAAAACTAGATTATATATTATTCCTAAGCAAGAAGGAATATTGCGACACAACATTGTTAATTGGTTTGTAAAAGGAGTTAACAAAGTTGAATCCACAGGATTGTCCATTAAAAAATTGTATAATCTAAGGGGTTCTTCAGGAGTGACTAAGAATTCTTTACGAAAAATTGTTAATTATAATATTTCAGCATTTACAGATATCCACCCACTTGTATTAGCTAATCCAATTACAGTTAGTACATTATTTCCAACAGAAGCAAATCTATTTGATTTAGTAATTTTTGATGAAGCCAGTCAATTGAGGATAGAAGATACTTTTAGCTCCTTTTATCGAGGTAAGTCTGTAATTATATCAGGTGATAGTCAACAGATGCCTCCATCAAATTATTTTGAATCTGGCAGAAACACATTAGATTCAAATGAGGAAAGTGAAGAGTCAGATTCGGAAGACAAATTGATTGAAGAAGCTGAGATAGAAATGGCCTCTAAGGAGTCTTTACTTGAATGGGCAATTGATGAAGGATATACTCAAACATATCTTGACATGCATTATCGTTCAAGACATCCAGATTTAATTGAGTTTTCAAATGTAGCATTTTATAACTCCCGGCTTATACCTATGCCAGGTAAATTGAATTGGAAGCCAATAGAGTTTTTGCAAGTTAACGGGCAATATGACAATAGATCTAATAAAGATGAAGCCAATAGAATCATTGAGATATTAAAAAGTGAAGTTCCAATTGATAAATCAATTGGAATAGCAACTTTCAACCTTAATCAACGAAATTTAATATTAGATCAAATCGGTAAAGCTAGGTATGAAAATACAGATTTTAATGACAAAATGCTTGCTTTTGAGGCAAATGGTTTTTTCGTTAAGAATCTCGAAAATATTCAAGGAGATGAAAGGGATATAATTATTATCTCAACAACATTTGGAATTAAACCTAATGGTTCTTTTACTATGATGTTTGGGCCAATAGGTCAGAAAAATGGACATCGACTATTGAATGTTATTATAACTAGGGCAAAAGAAAAAGTATATTTACTTACATCTATACCTGAAACTAGATTACATGAGTACAAGGAATTTATTCAGAAGGAAAATAGAGTTTCCGGTAAGTCAGGATTACTCGCATATATTCTCTATTGCAAGTATGTCAGTAATGGTGATATCAATTCTAAGGCAGAGTTACTTTCAAGCATAAAAAATTTAATACAAGCAAATTTAATAAGGTCACAAAGAAATAATGCACTAACTGAATCACCATTCGAAGAAGAAGTTTTTCAGATGTTAGTTTCTGAATATGGTGATTCTAATGTCATACCTCAATACCAATGTGGTGGATTTAGGATAGATTTAGTTGTAATTAGTCCAAACACAGGCATTAAAATTGCAATTGAGTGTGATGGAGCTGCTTATCATAGTTCTGAACTCAATTGGCATCATGATATTTATAGGCAGAGACAATTGGAAAAAGAGGGGTTCGTATTTCATAGAATATGGTCTACAAATTGGTGGAAAAATCATCGAGCTGAATTAAAAAAGCTCATTGCTTTTATAAACCAGAATTAATCTAAGCAATTTTTATAAGTTTTATAAATGAAGAAGTATCTCACCTCAGTGTTGGCTATCCATAATGTACATGGTCAATTGGGAAAATGGCCGGGTCCTATAATTGAGGCTAATTCTTTTGAAGAGGCTGATGAGTGGTGCAAAAAACACACACAATATTTGTTTGTTGAACAAGAAATTATTGACATTCAAAGTAATACCAGCAGTAATTTTAACCAAAACTAGATATATCCAATGCGGTCAAAATATATTTTAATTTTATTTTCTTTATTCTTTAATTCATCATCTTTATTATTTGCCCAAGATGATAGCATTGTAAAAGATGGTAAAATTTCCATCAATGATTATTTCCAAAATCTAGAAACCTCTACATTGATATCTAAGGTTATTCTGTTAGACAGTTTGTCTCAAAAAGAGATTCTTCAAATTTCAAAAAACTGGGCTGGTGTAAAGTTTTCAAACTTAAAGTATACTTTAGTTAGTGAAGCGGAAGACCAACTAGTTATAAAATAACTTCAAGATGGCTTTTATACCAATGCCCTCATAAAGACCTCTGCTCTATGGAATATCACTCTGATAATTCAAGCTAAAGATGGTAAAATGAGATTCTTTTTCAATGATGAAGGTAATGCATATTCTAGGCCTGGATTATTTGGATCTATTTATACAAACAATGTTGAATATTATCTGCGAAATTTCTTTGATAATAAAAAAAATACCGGTTATGCAATTGGAAAAATTATAATTCCTGGATTGTTAAATATTAGAAATAAGATCGTAGAGACATCGCGTTCTCTTGAAACATATATTTCAAAAAAACAGGTAAATGATAGTTGGTAATGTTTTGTACTCAAATTATATGGATATAATTGTTCCTGCAATTTAATTGACTTAGAATATATCCCCACCCAATTATAGGGCGGGGATTTTTTTCAATTTAAATACCAACTATTCTTTCCTTCCAATCCCCATCTTATTTCCTCTATAAGATTGTAGGCTGAAACAGATCTGTCAAGTAAACTATCATTATATGAGGTCTTATTTGCCCCTGTAAACAGATTGTAGAGCTTCCACAGATTTATTCTCCCATTTTGATCTTTACAGAAACTCTCTTCCTTGTAGAAATCCTTTACCACTAAACCCATCTGCTGGTCTCCGAAGTTCACAGGTGTTATACCCTTTCGTATTTCATTGGGTAGATGGTTGTAAATCCGGCATTTACCCACAAGGTGAGCAAACTGTTCCTCCGTAATTGAATAATCAGATAGCATTTTCAGATGGTGTAGATGAAAGCTGTGATTGTATTGCTGGAATAGATCTCTGGTGTGTGCTCTAAGCATTACTTCACTTCTCACTTTCAGATTATCCAGATAGCCATCAGTCCAAACACAGAGGTTGGTACACACCTTATTCTGAAACCCAACAAACACTTTGAAATGTTGGTCGCTCTGTGACCTGCTGTACAGATTATCCTCCCCATAACTCTTTACACCTCCGAGAGTTAAACTTAGCAGGTTTCCGTCAATTTCAGATTGTATGGAAGGAATCTCAATAGCAAACATCATCCGTTCATAATACAGGGTTTTTTCCCATGGATAGAGCTCACTGGCAGGCTTGTCTTTCGCTTCTGGAACTCTTCCCTTGATAGGATGCGATAGCCTGATAAAGGGCTTTAAAATGGTTTCTCCGTGGAATATCTCTGCTGCTATCTGCTGTACATTCTCTATGAACTCTACATGGGATATCAGGGTTCATAACCCTGAGGTCACGAGTTCAAATCTCGTTCTCGCTACATGAAAATCAAGGACTTACGTTAAATCGTGGGTCCTTTGTTGTTTCTGCGTGAGGTTTGCGTGAGGTTTTGCGTGAG
>Ga0078894_10001441_pt1 | contig 17615 bp, 15 predicted proteins | sample LauGreSu1BDMLBSD_2_FD_67506 | JGI IMG/M metagenome (GOLD analysis project Ga0078894, IMG submission 67506) | Freshwater lake microbial communities from Lake Michigan, USA - Su13.BD.MLB.SD (version 4) (version 4) | ecosystem: Environmental > Aquatic > Freshwater > Lake | place: Lake Michigan... | reverse complement strand
TGAATTCCATTGGCGGAAAGGAGGCGGTTGCGGCTCTCCCGCTGCCGATTTTCTGATGACTGAAGTTACTCTTGCAGAACTGTGTATTTACGCAGCATCCGAAGCCTTCCGGGGTAATGGTGAAATCGTTGCAACAGGGGTCGGCCCGGTGCCGCGCCTTGGGGCGGGTCTTGCGAAGCTGTCCCATACGCCGGAACTGATGATGACGGATGGCGAATGCTATCTTGTTGAACAGCCGGTGCCGTTGGGGCCACGCAATTATGATGACCGTAAGAAGGCGGGTTATTTGCCGTTCTCACGCTTTTTCGACAGTGCTGTGTGGACCGGGCGTCGCCATGCGATGGTGACGCCGACGCAGATTGACCGATTTGGGCAGATCAACCTGTCTCAATTGGGTGGCACGCATAAGCAGCCCAAGACGCAGATGCTTGGCGTTCGGGGGTTTCCCGGAAACACTATTTACCACCCGAACAGCTTCTTCTTCCCATCGCACACCACACGCGTCTTTGTTGAAGGTGAAGTGGATATGGTGTCGGGTGTCGGCTATAATCCGGCCAAGCGCATCCCCGGCGGCAATTACACGGGTGTCGGGCTCAAAAAGATCGTCACCAACCTGTGCGTTATGGATTTCGGCGGTACCGACAACGCCATTCGCGTCGTCTCGCTGCATCCCGGCGTAACATTTGACGAGGTGCAGGCCGCAACTGGATTTCCTTTGGAAAAGGGGGATTTGGTCGAAACGCCCTTGCCGGATGCCAACGCACTCGCGATCATCGCGCAGCTTGACCCCCATAATATCCGGGCAAGCGTCATCAAAGATAATCCGCCCGCCCAACGGGTGAGCTGAGGAGAGGCTGCACATGAGCGATCTGGTTACACCCAAGAGCGTCGACATAAATTATGAAACGGAGACGCCGATCCTTTACGAGGTGATGGATAACGTCGCTTGGATCACGATGGACCGTCCGGCGTTCAACAACGCCCAAAACGGCCAGATGACCTATGCGCTTGACGATGCGTTCAATCGGGCGGTTCAGGATGATGCGGTGCGCTGCATTGTTCTGGCCGGCAATGGAAAGCATTTTTCCGCCGGGCATGACATCGGGACGCCGGGCCGCGATCTTCATCACGAATTTGATAAGCGCCTCATGTTGCCGCCCCACACGAACAAGCCTGCGGCTGAACTGCTCTACACGCGCGAGCAGGAGCAATATCTGGGGATGTGCCGCCGCTGGCGCGATATTCCAAAACCAACCATTGCGATGGTGCAGGGTGCGTGCATCGCGGGTGGCCTTATGCTCGCTTGGGTGTGTGACCTCATCGTCGCTTCGGAAGATGCGTTCTTTCAGGATCCGGTCAATCCGCTGATGGGCATCCCCGGCGTTGAATATTTCGCGCATGGCTTTGAACTTCCGACGCGCGTGGCCAAGGAATTCCTTCTTCTTGGGGAACGGATGAGTGCAGAACGCGCCTATTCCTTCGGCATGGTCAACAAGGTTGTCCCGCGTGACGAGCTTCGCGAGGCAACGGCTGCTTGGGCCAATAAGCTCGCCAAGCAGGGCCGTCTCGGAAACTGGCTGACCAAACAGTCGATCAACCATGTTGAGGAACTGCGCGGCAAACGCTCGGCTATGGATACTGTTTTCCACATGCATCATTTCGCCCATGCCCAGAATGATCTGGTGACCGGTGACTCCATCGGCGGCGTCAGCGGGAAGTCTGCGGCGTCGGCGAACAAGTCTGAGGCTAAATAGGCAAGATGTCAGACGTTCTCGCCACGGCACTGACAAAGCGGCTTGGTTGCCGCCTGCCCGTGATCCAGACCGCGATGGGCTGGGTTGCCAAGCCTGAGCTTGTGGCCGCGTCAAGCAATGCCGGGGCATTCGGGTTTCTGGCCTGTGCCGTGATGACACCAACGGAAGCGGGCGAAGAAATTGCGCGTCTGCGCGATCTGACGACCCATAATTTCGGCATTAATTTCCATAGCTTCCAGCCGGGCGCGGTGGAGATTGTTGAACTCATCCTCAAGCACAGCGACCGGGTGAGTGCGGTGAGCTTCGGGCGTGGGCCAGATGCCAAGATGATTGGGCGTTTCCGCGATGCCGGAATTCTCTGCATCCCAACAGTTGGCGCTGTGAAGCATGCGGAAAAGATGGTGCAACTCGGTTGTGAGATGATCACTGTTCAAGGCGGCGAGGGGGGCGGGCATACCGGTGCTGTGCCCACGACAGTGCTCTTGCCCCAGGTGCTCGATGCTGTGGATGTCCCGGTTGTTGCAGCGGGTGGCTATGGGGATGGGCGGGGCCTTGCGTCCGCGCTTGCTTATGGTGCGGCCGGTATTGCGATGGGAACGCGTTTCCTGATGACAGCCGAAAGCCCGGTGCCGTCTGAGCCCAAGGCGGCCTATGTTAAGGCGGGCATAGGCGATATCGCTGTCTCGACCAAAGTTGATGGCATTCCGCAGCGGATGATCCTCAATCCCTTGCTGCGACGCATTGAAGGCTCTGGCAAGATGGCGATGTGGGCGCGCGCTGTTGAGGCAGGGCTGGAGATGAAGCGCCAATCCGGCATGAGTTGGGGGCAGGTGATCTCAACCGCGCGCAGCATGACGTCGCATGGCGAAATGCCCCTTGCTCAGGCCATGATGGCCGCCGCCGCGCCGATGATGATCCAGCGTGCCGTTGTGTCCGGAGATGCCGAACACGGTCTGATGGCCACCGGCGTTGTGGCTGGTCGGCTGAAAGACTTGCCGAGCTGTGCAGACCTCATGACCTCCATCGAAACCGAAGCGCGCGCGCGCATTGCCGCGCTGACCGCAGGGAACTGAACGCCATGCCTATCACCACAGAAATTCGGGATCGCATTGCCGAGATCGTCTTTGACGTCCCGCCCGTAAATGCGTTTGATAGCGAGACGTGGATGAGCCTTCCCGCCATCATCACCGCCGCTGCGAGCAATCCTGACGTGAATTGCGTCCTCATCCGGGCAGCAGAGAGCGCGCGTGGATTTTGCGGCGGCGTCGATATTAAGGAGATGCAGGCGCACCCAGAGCGGATCACGATCCTCAATCGTGGTAACTATCTGACATTCAAGGCGATCCGTGATGCAGAAGTACCGGTTGTTTCAGCCGTGCATAAGTTTGTGATTGGCGGTGGGATCGGCATTTGCGGAGCGAGCGATACAATCATTGCCGCGGATGATGCGTTCTTCTCTTTGCCGGAGGTTGATCGCGGGGCAATGGGCGGGGCAAGCCATTTGTCGCGTATGCTTCCCCTCCACAAGGTGCGCGCGGCCTTCTTCACCGGCGGCAACATTCCGGCTGCAGAAGCTTATCGCTTGGGCGCTGTCGAAAAGGTTGTGCCGCGCGAAAAGCTGATCGAGGAAGCACAGGCGTTTTGTTCGGTGATTGCGTCTAAGAGCCGCAAGGCTCTGGTGATTGCCAAGGAAGCGCTGAACGGGCTTGAGCCGCGCGACGTGGACCGCGGCTATCGCTGGGAGCAAGGCTTCACGCTCGAAATGTACATGCATGAGGACTCGCAGAAATCCCGCGATGCCTTTGTCGAAACGGGTAAGGCCGCGACGTTCTAATGCATCTTGAATATACAGCAGAACAACACGCCTTTCGTGCCGAAGTCCGCGCATGGATGGAGGCGCATGTGCCGAAGGACGCGCTCGTTACGCTGGAATGCCGCGAAGGTTATGACCAGCACGTTGCGTGGGAACGGACATTGTCCAGCGGAAATTGGGGCATGGTCACATGGCCAGAAGCCTATGGCGGGCGCGGGCTTGATCTGATCCAGTGGCTAATTTTCGAAGAAGAATATTTCCGCGCAGGCGGCCCCAATCGTGCGAACCAGAACGGCATCTTCCTGCTCGGCCCGACTATCATGGAGTTCGGCACGGACGAACAGAAGAAGCGCTTTCTCAACCCCATGGCGAAGGGCGAAGTTATTTGGGCCCAGGCTTGGTCCGAACCGGGCGCAGGTTCGGATATGGCGGCCATTTCATCAAAGGCCGTCCGTGACGGTGACCATTATGTGATTACAGGTCAAAAAACCTGGTCCAGCCGCGCTGCCTTTGCCGATTGGGGTTTCGGCATGTTCAGGACGGACCCAGATAGCAAGCGCCACAAGGGGCTAACGTTCATCCTCTTTGATCTCAATACACCGGGAATTACGCGGCGCCCGATCCGGCAGTTGCATGGGGACACCGGCTTTGCCGAACTCTTCTTTGACGAAGTGCGCGTGCCAGTTGAAAATTGTCTCGCTGGCGAGGGCGAAGGTTGGAATGTCGCCATGGCAACGGCGGGCTTTGAGCGTGGTTTGATGTTACGCTCTCCCGGACGGTTTCAGGCAACGGCGAAGCGACTGATCGATCTCTACCGCAAGCACGAGGCAGACGCCGCGCCCGCGGCGCGCGAAGCCGTTTTGCAGGCATGGATGTCGGCTCAGGCTTACGCTTACAACACCTATGCGGTTGCGGCCAAAATCATGGCGGGTGGAAAAATTGGTGCGGAAGCAAGCCTGAACAAGATTTTCTGGTCTGAACTCGACCGCGCAATGCACCGCACGGCGATGCAGCTTTTGGGCGCATATGCCGAGCTGAAGCGTTTTGACGACGGTTCGGTGAACCACTGGTTGGAAGGATATATCTTCTCGCTATCCGGTCCCATCTATGCCGGGTCGAATGAGGTTCAGCGCAACATCACGGCGGAACGGATGCTTGGGCTGCCACGCGTGGGGGCAGGCTGATGGATATGCTGTTGACCGAAGACCAATTGGCGTTGGCAGAAACGGTGCGCGACTATCTGTCTGGCACGCATGGGCCAGAAGTGCTGCGTCGGTTGGATGCGGATGGAAACCGGGACCCCGCCATTTGGCAGGGTTTGGTTGATATGGGGCTGACGGGCTTACTCGTCCCTGAAGCGCAGGGCGGGCTCGGCATGGGGCTGGTTGATGCGGCCTTGGTCGCGGCCGAATGTGGCCGAGCTTGTGTGGCCGAGTCGTTGGTCGACACGGCCTTTGTCGGTGTCCCGTGGCTGATCGCGCAGGGTCAAACAGACCAGCTCGCCGATATAGCGGCAGGGCGGGTCACGCTGCCCTTGGCCCATGCAATGAATCCTTGGGTTGCGGATGGCGCGGGTGCGGCGATGACCAGCGTCGATCCGCTGCGCAATCTTTCCGGGTCGGTCAGCGACAATAGAGATCCACATCTCCTCAACCTCGCGGCGATCATGTCAGCTGCCCAATTGGTCGGTCTTGCCGATGCGATGCTTCATCTTGCGGTTGAATATGCCAAAATTCGGACGCAGTTTGGCCAGCCTATTGGCGCGTTTCAGGCCATCAAGCATCAGCTGGCGACATGCGCTGTCGCCATTGAGTTCGCAAAGCCTGTCGTCTGGCAGGCCGCGCAGGCGTTGAAGGATCAGCGGGCAACGGCTGACGTCCATGTCAGTCACGCCAAGGTCGCGGCGACAGATGCTGCCATCCTGACAGCTGAAACCGCAATTCAGGTTCATGGCGCTATGGGCTATACTTATGAGGTTGACCTCCATTTCTGGATGAAGCGCAGTTGGGCGCTTGCCGGAGCGTGGGGATCGCGCGCCTTCCATCTGAAACGCATCGATGACGCTGTGCTTGGTGGCACACTCCCCATCGGCCCCGAACACACATTTGCTTAAGGACTGACATGGCTGAAGCCTATATTATCGACGCTGTTCGCACCCCGATTGGCCGCAAGAAGGGCAGCCTTGCAGGCCTTCATCCCGCAGACCTTGGGGCGCACCCCATCAAGGCGTTGGTCGCGCGGACGGGCGTCGATGCCAATGCAGTTGACGATGTGGTCTGGGGTTGTTGCGATACTATTGGTCCGCAGGCGGGGGATATCGGCCGCACCGTCTGGCTGGTCGCGGGATTGCCGCAGCATGTGCCGGGTACAACGATTGACCGGCAATGCGGGTCTTCGCAGCAGGCGCTTCATTTCGCAGCCCAAGGCGTGATGTCTGGCACGCAGGATCTCGTCGTTGCCGGCGGTAGTCAGGCGATGAATGCCATTCCGATTTCGGCCGCCATGTATGCGGGGGAGCCTTATGGCTTTTCCAATCCATTCAATACATCGCCGGGCTGGGTCGCGCGTTATGGGGATGGGCTGCTCAACCAGATCAACTCAGCAGAAATGATCGCCACCAAATGGGGCTTGTCGCGCGAAGAGATGGAGACATTTGCCGTCGCCTCGCACCAGCGCGCACAGGCCGCCTGGGACAATGGTTGGTTCGATGCCGAAGTCGCGCCCATGGCAGAGCTGGAAAAGGATGAAACAATCCGCCCGCAGACCAACATGGAAGGCCTCGCAGGGCTGCGCACTGTGCAGGAAGGCGGCATCATCACCGCCGGGATTTCCAGCCAGAATTGTGACGGAGCGGCGGCTCTTCTCGTCGCGTCAGAGCGGGCGGTGAAGGCGCATAATCTAACGCCGCGCGCCAGAGTGCATCACATCTCGGTGCGTGCCGACGATCCCGTCTGGATGCTCACCGCGCCCATTCCTGCGACGGAATATGCGCTGAAAAAGGCGGGGATGACGGTGAACGACATCGATCTTTTTGAATGCAACGAAGCCTTTGCATCCGTGCCAATGGCTTGGATGAAGGAGCTCGGCATCCCGCATGAAAAGGTCAATATTCATGGCGGCGGCATCGCGCTTGGCCACCCGCTTGGGGCCACAGGTGCGCGCCTGATGACCACCTTGCTCAATGCGTTGGAACGCACCGGTGGTCGCTATGGTCTCCAGACCATGTGTGAAGGTGGTGGTCAGGCCAACGTTACGATTATCGAGAGGCTATAATGGGTATTTGCGACAACAGGACCGTTATCATCACCGGCGCGGCTCGCGGACTGGGGCGCGCCTATGCGCTCGCTTTTGCGGCGGAAGGGGCCAATGTCGTTGTCAACGATATCGGGACATCTTTGGGCGGTGAAGGGCGTGATACGAGCGCTGCGGATGGCGTGGTTGCGGAGATTAAAGCCGCCGGTGGAAATGCCATCGCCAACTATGAAGATATTACCGATTGGGATGCGGCAAAGCGCATCGTTGATGCGGCCGTAGCCGCATTTGGTGATCTGCATGTCGTGGTGAATAACGCCGGCATCGTGCGCGACCGTATGTTTGTGTCGGCCACCATTGAGGAATGGGATGCGACGATGCACGTGCATCTGCGCGGCCATTTCTGTGTGTCGCGCCATGCCGTCGATTATTGGCGCGCGCGTGGTAAGGAAGGCCACAAAATCGATGCTCGCATCATCAATACGTCGTCGGGCGCAGGGCTTCAGGGCTCCATTGCACAAGCGGCCTATTCGACTGCCAAGGGCGGCATTGCATCGCTGACGTTGGTTCAAGCCGCCGAACTGGGCCGCTATGGCATCACAGCAAATGCGCTGGCCCCGTCGGCCCGCACGCGGATGACGGAACAGGCCTTTGCCGATAAGATGGCGACCGAAGGTCAGGCGTTTGACGTTATGGACCCGGCCAATATCGCGCCGACGGTGGTCTGGCTTGGCAGCCCGGAGAGCGCGCATGTAACGGGCTGTGTCTTTGAACTCGAAGGCGGGAAAATCATGCTGGAAGATGGCTGGCGCGAAGGCCCCCATGTCGACGCTGGCAAGCAATGGGACCCGGCCGACGTTGGCACTGCCGTCGATAAATTGCTGGCGGGCCGTGTGCCGCCGCGCAAAGTGTGGGGGACCGCATAATGGAATTCGTCTTTACCGAAGAACAGCAGATGATCCGCGAGACGGCTAAGGGCTTTTTCGTTGAGAATGCGACCAGCGCCCGCACCCGCCGGGCGATGGCCGCAGACGGGATTGATAGTGATCTATGGACCGGATTTTGCCAGGACCTCGGCCTTGCCGGTGTGACGGTTCCTGAAGTCTATGGCGGGGCAGGATTGGGGCAGGTTGAATTCGCCTTACTGGCGGAAGCGGCCGGCGCGCAGGTGGCCGCACTCCCTATGGTTGGCCTCGCAATGGCGTCTCAGGCTATCCTTGCCGGGGGAGCCGAAGCCCAGAAGGCGGCATGGCTGCCAAAGCTTGTGTCCGGCAGCGCCATCGCAGCCTGTGCAGGCTCCGAAGACTTGTCGGCTCAGGGTGATAGCCTAACGGGAACGTTCCAATTTGTGCCGCATGGCGCTTCGGCAGACGTGTTTGTGTTAGGCAATGATGCAGGCGCCTGGATTGTCGAGCGTTCAGCTTCGGGCGTTGAGGTAACTCCACATGTGACGATGGATCAGACACGCCCACTTGTCACCGTAGCCCTAAATGGCGCGCAGGGAGACAAGCTTTCGGATGGCATTGCGGCGATGCGCGCGGCCCGTGAAGCTGGATGGATTTGTATTGCCGCTGAAGCCTTGGGCGGCGCGCAAGAGGCGCTCGACCGAACGGTCGCTTATGCCAAAGAACGTGTTCAGTTCGGGCGTCCAATTGGCTCTTTTCAGGCGTATAAACATCGCCTTGCTGATATGATGATTGAGATTGAGCAGGCGCGGTCGGCGGTTTACTGGGCGGCCTGTGCAGCAGATGAGCAGGCTTCGGATTTGCAACTGGCCTTGCATGCAGCAAAGGCCTTCGCGGCGGATACTTATGCAAAATGTGCAGGTGACATGATCCAGCTTCATGGCGGGATCGGCTTTACTTGGGAACATGACGCGCACCTGTTTTTCAAACGCGCGCGCGCCATTCAGTCGATGCTCGGCAACGGCAATTGGCATCGTGAACAAGTGGCCAGCATGATTTTGGGAGAAGCGGCATGAAGCTCGGTTTTTCAGCGACCGAAGAGGAGTTCCGCCGCGAATGCGCTGATTGGCTCAATGGCCAAATGGCAGGCGAATTCAAAGACATTAAAGGCATCACGACGCTTACGGAAAAGGCGGAGCGGCGCAAGGAGTGGGAACAGCAACTCGCGGCCGATAAATGGAGCTGCATCGGCTGGCCTGAAGAATGGGGCGGTCGGGCTGCAACCCTTGCCCAGCAGGTGATCTTTGCTGAAGAATATGCCCGTGCAGGTGTCCCCGGCCGGGTCAATCACATCGGCGTTGAACTGGCCGGCCCGACATTGCTGGCATTCGGCACAGATGCGCAAAAGAATCGCTTCTTGCCCGGCATCGCCGCAGGACAAACAATCTTCTGCCAAGGCTTTTCCGAACCCGGTGCTGGCTCTGACCTGGCCAGCGTCCGCACGAAGGCGCGGCTGGAGGGCGATGAATGGGTGGTCAATGGTCAGAAGATCTGGACCAGCCTTGCCCATATTTCCGACTGGATTTTTGTCGTCTCGCGCAGCGAGGAAGGGTCGAAGGGGCCAAAGGGCCTTACCTTCTTGATGATGGAAATTGATCAGCCGGGCATTGAGATTCGTCCGATCAAGCAGATTAATGGCGATGCGGAATTCAACGAAACTTTCTTCACCGATGCCAAATGTCCTGCCGACAGCTTGATTGGTGCGGTGGGCGATGGCTGGAAGATTGCGATGGGCTTGCTCGCCTTTGAACGCGGTGTTTCCACGCTGGGCCAGCAAATGGGCTTTCGAAACGAACTGGATGAGGTCATCGCCGCCGCCAAGGCAACAGGTGCTGCCAAAGATCCCCTCATCCGTCAGCGTATTGCCAAGGCAGAAATCGGCCTGCAATTGATGCGCTATGGCGCGATGCGCATGCTGTCGAACACAGATCACAGCAAGATCGACGGTGCGGCGCTCACCTATAAGATTCAATGGGCAAGCTGGCGGCGTGGATTGGGGGAATTGGCCATGGACATCATCGGTCAGTCCGGCGAAGTTGCGGACGGAGACGCCTATGAATGGTCGGTGCTTCCCAATCTGTTTCTCTATTCCCGTTCCGACACAATCTATGGCGGAACGAACCAGATTCAGCGCAATCTGATTGCAGAGCGGGGCCTTGGAATGCCGCGTGAACCGCGGGGGGATGTCTAATGCCTCCCAGCTATCCGGAACCAAGAAACCTTCTGAAAGGTAAGACGGTCGTCGTGACGGCTGCGGCCGGGACGGGAATTGGTTTTTCAGCCGCGAAGCGCGCGACTGAAGAGGGGGCGACCGTTCTCATGAGTGATTTTCATGAGCGTCGCCTTGGCGAAGCCGCAGACCGGATTGCAGATGAGGTCGGCACTCGCCCTGCGACATTTGTGTGTGACGTGACCCAGCAGGACCATGTTGATGGCTTGCGCGATGCGGCGCTTGCGGCGCTTGGCCATGTGGACGTCCTGATCAACAATGCCGGGCTGGGCGGTGAAGTGTCGGTTGTCGACATGACGGATGATCAATGGAGCCGGGTTCTCGACGTGACGCTCAACAGCGTCTTTCGCATGACGCGCAGCTTCTTGCCGCCCATGTATGAACGCAAATCCGGCGTCATCGTGAACAACGCGTCAGTGCTGGGGTGGCGCGCGCAGAAGGGTCAGGCACATTATGCCGCCGCCAAAGCCGGCGTGATGGCCTTTACCCGCTGTTCAGCGGTTGAAGCCGCCGAACATGGTGTCCGCATCAATGCGGTTGCCCCATCCATCGCGATGCATGCCTTTCTTGCCAAAGTGACAACGGACGAGCTTCTGGAGAAACTCTCCGCGCAAGAGGCATTTGGCCGCCCTGCCGAGGTGTGGGAGGTGGCAAATGTGATGATGTTCCTCGCGTCGGATTTGTCGTCCTATATGACTGGCGAGATCGTCTCCGTTTCGAGCCAGCACGCATGACGGGCCCAACAGTCTTTGAAACGCCCGGCGCCCTTCAAGGGCAAGAAGGCACACAGCTCGGGCCGACGGACTGGCTTCTGATCGATCAGGACCGTGTGAACGGTTTTGCGGATGTGACCGGCGATCATCAGTGGATTCATGTCGACGTGGAACGCGCAAAGGACGGCCCCTTTGGCGGCACCATTGCGCACGGTTATCTGACGATGAGCCTTGTCAATTTCTTCCTTCCGCAATTGATCGAGGTGCAGGGTTTTACCCATGCGGTGAATGTCGGTGCTGACCGACTGCGGTTTCTGGCGCCGGTCAAGGTCGGGTCGCGCATCCGCGGTGTGGGCGAGATCGTGACCGTTGAGGAGATCAAGGGTGCGATCCAGTCGATCGTGCGCGTCACCGTCGAAATCGAGGGCAGCGATAAGCCAGCCTGCGTTGTCGACACCATCAGCCGTTATTTTCCCTAAAGGAGCTTTTCATGGCGACACCTGAACAGATGACTGCTGCCGTGCACGGATATGTGGACGCGTTTGATAAAGGGGACCCCGAAGCGGCCGTGGCGCTATTTGCTTCAGACGCTATCGTGGAAGACCCCATCGGCACGCCACCCAAAGTCGGGCATGATGCTATTCGGGAATTTTACACAGCATCCATGCAGACCGGGGCGAAGTTGCGGCTGGAAGGCCCAATCCGGCTTGCCACCGAATATGCTGCCTTCGCCTTTCGGGTTGAGCTGACGATGGAGGGGAAGTCCCTGACCGTCGATGTCATCGATACATTTAAATTCAATGCAGACGGCAAGGTGACGGAAATGCGCGCCTATTTTGGCCCGTCCAATATGGCTGGTTTTTAAAGGAGATTATGATGCGGGAAGCAGCGATTGTCGCAACAGCGCGGACGGGCATTGGCAAGGCCTATCGTGGGGCCTTTAACGACACCGAAGCGCCTGTGCTGTCGAGCCATGTCGTCAATGCCGTGCTGGACCGATCGGGCATTGATCCGGCGCGCGTGGATGACGTTTATCTGGGTGTCGGCAATCACTGGAACACGCAGAGCTATAATCTCGGTCGTTTGACGGTGCATGCATCGAAACTCCCCAATAGCGTGGGCGGCTTCACGCTCGACCGCAAATGCTCATCGGGCCTCAATGCAATTGCCTTGGCGGCGCGCGGCGTTATTGCCGACGAGATTGATGTCGCTGTGGCAGGGGGCATGGAAACAATCTCCATGACACTCAACAAGTTTGCCCCCGGATGGCGCAACCGATCGCAAGCGGTGATCGACGCGGACCCTTATGCCTATATGGCGATGATCGAAACGGCAGAAGTCGTCGCCGAACGCTATGGTGTGTCACGTGAGGCACAGGATGCCTTTGCAGCGCTCAGCCAGCAACGCGCAGGTGCTGCGCAAGCGGCCGGGCGGTTCAATGATGAGATTGTCCCGATCACGGTTGAAAAGTCGTTGAAGGACAAGGAAGGCAATGAAACAGGCCGGGAAACCGTCACGGTTTCAGCAGATGAAGGTGTCCGCGGAGACACAACGGCCGAAGGTCTGTCGCTCCTGCGGCCCGTCTTCAAGGACGGCATGGTCATCCAGGAAGGCAAGCACATCACCGCCGGCAATGCGTCGCAGCTGTCCGATGGCGCATCCGCGCAGTTGGTGATGGATCTGGCGACGGCGCAGAAGGAAGGGCTTCCTGTTCTTGGCGTCTATCGTGGTTTCCAGGTTGCCGGGTGCGATCCGGATGAAATGGGCATTGGCCCTGTCTTCGCCATTCCGAAGCTGTTGCAGCGGGCTGGTCTGAAGATTGATGATATCGGCCTGTTTGAAATCAACGAGGCGTTCGCCAGCCAGGCTGTCTATTGTCAGCAGAAACTGGGCATTGATCCGGAAAAACTCAACGTCGATGGCGGTGGCATCGCGCTTGGCCATCCCTTTGGGATGACAGGCAGCCGTCTTGTGGGCCATGCCCTGATCGAAGGTAAGCGCCGCGGCGTAAAATATGTTGTTATCTCGATGTGTGTGGCAGGTGGCATGGGCGCCGCCGGGTTGTTCGAAGTCGCCTGATGACCCCGACGGAACTTCCTCCCACCATTCCTCATGCAGCCGCCCGCGCGGCGCTGCTATGGGGTGATGCGCCGGCGCTGCTGGAGGATGGAGACGTCTGGAGCTTCAACCAGCTTTGGGCGCGCTGTCGGGAGGCCGCATCGGCGCTTCTGGTGCGTGGCGTGGGCGAGGGGGATCGGATCGCGATTTGGGCCCCCAATAGCCGCGAATGGGTCGTCGCAGCGGTCGCCGCTATGACATGCGGTGCAGCGATCGTTCCCCTCAACACCCGACTGAAGGGCAGGGAGGCTGGAGACATTTTGCGGCGGACAAACGCGCGGATGATGTTCACGGTCCAGAGCTTTCTGGGTATTGATTATCCAGCGCTCCTGTCTGCCGAAGACGTGCCGGATTTGGCCGAGACCGTTTTGCTGGATAGCGATTTCAGCGCATTCCTTGCAAGCGGGCAGGGTGGAGAGGATGCCGGCGTTGACGCAGCGCTTGCACGTCTGACAGCAGACCATCTGTCCGATATTTTGTTCACCAGTGGCACCACAGGCGTGCCCAAGGGCGTGATGATGACCTATGGTCGCGTTATCCCCCAATGTGGCGTCTGGATCGGCAATACGGGCCTGTCAGCGGGTGAACGCTATTTAATCGTCAATCCGTTCTTCCATAGCTTTGGGTTCAAGGTGGGCTGGGTGGCCTGCCTCATCAGCGGCGCGGTCATCGTGCCCATGCCACAATTCGACTTGGCATCGGCGCGGGACAGCATTGTCCGGGACCGGATTAACTTCCTGCCCGGGCCGCCGACAATCTTTCAAATGCTCCTCGCCGAAAAGGAGCGCGAGGATTTTGACTGTTCATCGCTGCGGGGTGGAACCACCGGCGCGGCGACCGTGCCGCCAGTGTTGGTTGAGCGTATCCGAACCGAACTGGGCATGAAGGACATCATCACGGCCTATGGGATGACCGAGTGCGTCAACATTACCAGTTGTCGCCCCGGTGATCCCGTGGACCTGATCGCGACAACATGTGGCGCGGCTATCCCCGGCAATGAGGTGATCATCGCAGGCGAAGATGGGCAAGAAGTGCCCCGCGGCGAAACAGGTGAAATTTGGGTGCGGGGGCAGGGCGTCATGCTTGGCTATCTCGATGATCTCGAAGCGACGGCGGAGGCGATTGACGCCCATGGCTGGCTCCACACGGGCGACGTCGGGACGATGGACGCCCAAGGCTATGTCCGAATTACGGATCGGCTGAAGGACATGTACATCTCCGGCGGGTTTAATGTTTATCCGGCTGAGGTCGAAAAGTTGCTGTCCAACCACCCGGCGGTGGGCATGGTTGCTGTCGTCGGCATTGCGGATGAGCGTATGGGAGAAGTCGGCAAAGCCTATGTCGTCCTGCGTCCCGGCGCGGCCGCAACAGAGGCTGAGATGGTGGCTTGGTCGCGCGAGAATATGGCGAATTACAAGGTGCCCCGCAGTTTCGTGTTCGTCGACGATGTTCCGCGCAATGCGTCGGGCAAAGTGCTTAAAACGGAGTTGCGCTGACAGAGGGGCTGGTCCCTCGTTTGGGAAAATAGGCCGTTTGGACGATTTGCATGCGATCCTCTCGCATCGCATGATCATTCCACCGGACGAGAAAAAACGGATTTGGAGAGCATATGTCGAAGGACCTTCGTTACGTCATCATCGGTGCTGGCATGGCCGGTATTCTGGCCGGCATTAAACTGCTGGAGCGCGGCGAGAAGAGCTTTACGATCCTTGAAAAGGCCTCCAGCTTGGGCGGAACCTGGCGCGAAAACCGCTATCCGGGCTTGACCTGTGACGTCCCGGCGCATGCCTATACCTATAGCTTTGCTCCCTATGCCGAATGGAAGTCCTATTACGCCAAGGGGCCGGATATTCGAGATTACTTTGAAAAGGTCGCGGCAGATTTCGGCGTTAATCCTTACATCCGGTATAATTCCGAAGTCACAAGCTGCGATTTCGATGAAGCGACGGCGACATGGAGCGTCGGTGTGTCGGGGACCGAAGAAATCGAGGCCGATATTGTCATTTGCGCATCCGGCGTGCTGCACCATCCGAAGATGCCGGATATTCCCGGCTTAGACAGTTTTTCGGGCAAGGCTTTCCACTCAGCGCGCTGGGATGACAGCGCCCAATTGGATGGCGCCCGGGTTGGCATCGTTGGTTGCGGATCAACAGGCGCGCAAATCCTGACCGCGCTCACCGACCGTTCGAAGCAGATTGTCCATTTCCAGCGGTCGCCGCAGTGGATCATGCCAGTTCCGCAATTTGATTACACGGATGAGGAACGAGAAGCGTTTCGTAAGGATGTGAAGCTGATCGATGAGATCCGCTACAATAAAGAATATTGGGACGCGATCCTGCGGTTTACGGACGGCATCACGAACATCGATGGTCCGCAGATGAAGGAAATCGAGGACTATTGCCTCCAGAATCTTGAAAACAGCGTGAAGGATCCGGAACTTCGCAAGAAGCTGACGCCAAACTATCGCGCGGCGTGCAAGCGGCTGATCTATTCTTGGTGCTATTATGACCATGTGCAAAAGCTGAATGTTTTTGTCGATACGGGCGCGATTGAGCGGGTGGAACCCGCAGGTGTCCGCATGCAGGACGGTACGCTGCACGAACTCGACGTTCTCGTGCTCGCAACAGGCTTCCGGGCTGACCGCTTCATCCGTCCGGCATCGGTGGTCGGCCGGAACGGAAAGACTTTGGACGACGCTTGGTCGGTGCGTCCAACGGCGTTCAATGCTGTGACTCTGCCTGATTTTCCCAACTTCTTCATGCTCAACGGGCCGACCGGGCCAGTCGGCAATTTCTCCTTGATCGACATTGCAGAGGCGCAATGGAAATATGTCGATCAGCTCATCGAGCGGCTTCGGGCCGGCAATGCCCGTGCGGTTGAGCCAACGCACGAAGCGATGGCGGACTATGAAGAAAAGCGGATTACCGCTGCGAAAAAGACGATTTTCGGAAGCGGCTGCACCAGCTGGTATCTTGATGATACGGGCGTTCCTGCAAGCTGGCCTTGGAGCTATCAGGCCTTTGTCGACGCCATGGCAAAACCGAATTTTGAGGATTACCGCTTCGCGGCCTAGTTATTGAAGGCCGCTTCTGAGCAGATGAACCAGTTGCGATTGCCGCCGCGCGCCTGTCTTCGCAAAGATGGAGCGGAGATGAGCGCGGGCGGTGTTATGTGCGATCCCCAGCGTATCAGCGGCCTTCACGCCGAGGTGATGTTGACGACCGTCTGATAGGCCCCGCGGATTGCGCCTTCGATATAGCCCACGCCATTGGCATCCCCGATGCTATGGACGTTGAAGCCCTCTGCTTTCAGGGCCTCAGCCAGTGTGAGGTCTCCGTCCGCGCCCTTTGCCACGATGACATGGTCGGCTTGAACCTTATGGGTCGTGCCGGACGCGTCGGTGAAGTGCACCGCACCATCCTCAATGCAAATGGCGCTTGCGGCAGGATGCATGGCAACGCCGTGTTCCTGCAATTCAGACAGGATGCGCATCCGGCGAACCAGCGTTAGCCCTTTGCCAAAGGCAGGGGCCTCATCGACGATGGTGACCTTGCGCCCACGTTCGTGCAGGAACTCCGCCAGCTCAATGCCAACCAGTTCACCGCCGATGATCACGATTTGGTCGCCCAGCGGCATCCACGCGTGGGTGGCCTTGCGGACGAGGTCAAGGTTGGCCGTCGCGCCCGTCGCGGCACCAATCTTCGTTGCCATGCGGGTGAACAGGCCCGTTTTCCGCTTCAGTTCGTCAGAGCTTTCGCCCAGCATCAGCCGCCGCATATCATCGCCTGAAAAGACATTATCCCGGTTATTGCCCGGGATGTCCGGCATGCCGCGCGTTGCGCCTGTCGCAACGATCACGTGATCGGGCGTCAGGGATTTCAAAAGCGCCGGAGTTGCGGGCGTGTTCAGACGGATATCCGCGCCGGACATTTCAACCTCACGGCGCAGCCAGTTGAGCAGCCGTTCATTGGGTTCATAGGCAAGCGACGCAAAGCGCAGCGTGCCACCAAGGCGTTCGCTCTTTTCGAGCAGCGTGACCTGATGGCCAAGAGCGGTCAGGCGACGTGTCGCCTCCATCCCGCCGGGGCCGCCACCGACGATAACGATATTCTTTTTGGCGGCCGTTGCAGCCTTACGTTCAAACTCGACGGAAAACTCGGCATTGACGGCGCATCGGGATTGCTGGCCGCCATAGATCGCACTGACACAAGTGTAGCAATAGACGCACGGGCGAACCCGATCTGTCTCACCACGCAACAGCTTGTTGGGGAGATGCGGGTCTGCCAATAATTTGCGCCCCATGGCAATAAAATCTGCGTCACCTTTGCCTATCGTGCGGTCGGCGGTGTCCACTTCGATCCGGCCCGATGCGATAATGGGAATGCTGACCTCCGCCTTCATCTCGGCGGCCGCGGGCAGGTTGAAGTTTTCGACATGGGGGATGTTGGATTCAGAATGCAGCTTGCCATTGCCGGTGTCATGATAGGCAGACACCGTAATCGCGTCTGCGCCTGCATCTTCGACTGTTCGTGCGGCGAATTTGGCATCCTCTAATGAAATGCCGTCCGTTTTCCCGACCTCGCGGGAATCGAGCTTCACCCAAACAGGATAATCCGCACCGACGGCAGCCCGCACCGCCGCCAGAACTTCCCGCAAAATGCGCAGTCGGTTTTCAATCGGTCCACCATATTCATCCGTGCGGCTGTTCGTTTTGGGGGAGATAAACGACGACAGCAAATAGCCATGGCCGGAATGGATTTCGACGGCATC